>Ga0326727_10000786_pt1 | contig 126959 bp, 105 predicted proteins | sample MB2enrmetagenome_FD_207643 | JGI IMG/M metagenome (GOLD analysis project Ga0326727, IMG submission 207643) | Lab enriched peat soil microbial communities from McLean, Ithaca, NY, United States - MB29MY | ecosystem: Environmental > Terrestrial > Soil > Wetlands > Peat | place: USA: New York...
AGACGGCGGCTTCACCGCTGCCCAAACTCAAATCCCGGCCCCGTCGGCATTAGCTTATTGCGGGCAAAAAATGGTCTTGACAATGGGGTCCACTTTAGTAGCCCCCAAAGAACGCTTGATCGGCACAGGTACGGACATTGACATCGCGACATTTCACATCACGCCGGGCGAACTCGCCGAGTTAGGGAATATCACTGTTCCGTGGCCACCTAAGGTGCCAGCCGTCGGCACGGGCGTTTTTGTATGCGGACTGCCGGGCTTTGCAAGGGATATGCCTGCTTCAAGGATCGTCGCGTTCAAGCACTTCACCGCACTTATGTGTGTCGATAGCGTGTCTGAACGCGCAATCTCGATGGTTCGGCAGCCGAATGAGGAAATGATGGATCTCCTCGGGAAGGGACTGCCCCCACCGAATATGGACATCGGGGGCATGAGCGGCGGTCCCATAGCCGCGCACATGAACACTCCCACGGGTTTGACTTGCTGGTTTCTCTCCGCTGTGGTTAGCGAGGGGCACCAGGCATACGACATCATCCATGGGGCGCGCGCCGACTGGATTAATGACGACGGGACCATTAGCGGCTGACGCGGGCCCCGCAGTAGTCCGGCCTTCCCACCGGCCACGCGGTGTCGTGGTCCCCAAGCGCCGCTCCGGGAAATCACTCCCCATAAGTCCCCTCACCCGAACCACCCCATCCGCCCGCCCCGACACTCCCTCCCAACCCCGCCAGCCCCTACTTCACCTTCCCAAACACCTTCGCCAGTATCCTCACCGCCGCATCCACGTCCTTTTCCGTCGCCACATACGGCGGCAGAAACCGCAGCACCGTTTCGTGCGTGCAATTCAGCAGCAGCCCTTCGGCCATGGCGTCCAGCACCATCTGCTTCCCCGGCACGGTCAGTTCCACGCCCAGCATCAGACCGAATCCGCGCACTTCCTTCACGAAGGAGTGCTTCCGCGCCAGGTCGTTCAGCAGCACGTGGAAGTAGCCGCCCACCGCCTGAATCGAGGGCAGCAGCGTTTCCAGAATCTCCAGGAATTCCAGCCCCACCCGGCAGGCCAGCGGTCCGCCGCCGAAAGTGGTGCCGTGCATCCCCGGCTTGATGGCCGCGGCCGCCTTGGCATTGGCCACGATGAAGCCCAGGGGGATTCCGCAGGCCACCGGCTTGGCCGCCACCACCACGTCCGGCAGAATCACCGGCTGCGAGCGCTGGTAGGCGAAATACGTTCCGGGGCGCCCCACGCCGCACTGCGTCTCGTCGGCGATCAACAGGGCGTTGTGCTGGTCGGCCAGCGCGCGGGCTTTGGCCGCAAACTCGGGGGTCAGCGGGATCACCCCGCCCTCGCCCTGGATCAGTTCCAGAATGATGCCGGCGGTGCGTTCGCCGGCCGCCGCTTCGAGCGCGGCCACGTCGTTGGCCGGAACGAACCTGACTCCCGGCAAAAGCGGTTCGAACTCCTCCCGGTACTTGGGCTGCCCGGTGACCGAGAGCGCGCCGAAAGTCCGCCCGTGGAACGAGTTCTCGAGCGAAACGATTTCATGCTTCTGCGGATCGATGGCGTGGCCGTGGGCGCGCGCCATCTTCAGCGCGCCCTCCACGGCTTCGGTTCCGGTATTGGCGAAAAACGCCCGTTCCAGCCCGCTGATTTCCACCAGCCGCTTGGCCAGCGGCCCCTGGTACAGGTTGTAGTACAAGTTCGAGCAATGGATCAGCAGCCCGGCTTGATCGCGGATCACTTTGACGATGCGCGGGTGGGCATGTCCCAGGGCGTTGACGCCGATGCCGGTCAGGAAATCGAGGTAGCGATGGCCCTCGGTGTCGAAGACGTAGCAGCCCTTGCCACGGGCCAGCACCAACGGATAGCGGGCATAATTCTGAAGAAGGTATTGCCGTTCCAGGTCTTTCACCGCCTGGGCCGGAATCTCCGGCGCTTGAGGAGGGGCGCTTGACATTTTTTTATCATAACCGATCCGCCGTTCAACTCTATTCCGCGCCGTACAACCAATCATTTCAGCAGCTTAATCCCAATCCGTGGCGCCCGCCCGCCGGCCTTCCCTATACTCTGTTCAAGCGCACCAAGAGGAGGGAATTGCGGGATGCACAAACCCATCAAGTACGTCGAGAAAGCCCTGACCTATGCGGCCGGAGCGGCCTGGACCGTGTTCGACCGGCTCAACCGGATCCACCGGAACCCCGGTTTCGTGCCCAGGTGGAGCGACAAGCCGCTGTTGAAATCCTGGGAGAAAACCAAGCCGCCTCTGGGCTGGCCGCGCCGGACGGATTCGTTGTGTCCGCGCTGCGTCCCCGAAATCCGCCAGCGGATTCTGGACGGCGAAACGCCGCTGGACGTGCTCTATGACGAGAAGCCCGGCGAAATCCCAGCCACCATAGTGGAGCGCGACGGCAAGATTCTGATGGTGAAGGATTGCCCCATTCACGGCCACTTCGAAGACGTGATGGCCATCGACACGGCGTTCTTCAAGCACCTGGAAGACGTTTTCCCGGGGCGCGACATCCGCGCGCACAACGATGCCACGCTGCACCGGCACGGCTCCAGCACCATCGTCCACGGGCGCGGGTCGGTGCTGACCGTGGACCTGACCAACCGCTGCAACATGATGTGCGATCCGTGTTTTATGGACGCCAACCAGGTGGGCTTCGTTCACGAACTGGGGTGGGAGGACATCAAAACGCTGCTCGACAACGCCATCACCATCAAGCCCAGGCGGCAGATGTCGGTGCAGTTTTCGGGCGGCGAGCCCACCATTTCGCCGCACTTCCTGGAGGCCGTCCGCTACGCGCGCGAGGTCGGATACACTTCGGTGCAGGCGGCCACCAACGGTATCGAGTTCGCCAAGAGCCCGGAATTCTGCCGCCAGGCGGCCGAAGCCGGCCTGCGGTACGCCTACCTGCAGTTCGACGGTATCGGCAACGCCGCCAACGCGCACCGCAAGGTGGGCAACCTCTTCGATGTAAAATTGCGCGCCATCGAGAACCTGTATTCGGCCGGCGTCGACATCATTCCGGTCATCACCATCGTCAACGGGATCAACAACGAGCAGGTGGGCCGCATCGTCCAGTTCGCCCTCGACAACCCCAAGCGCATCCCGTTCCTCAGCTTCCAGCCGGTTTCCTTCACCGGCCGCGACGAGGCCGTCACCGACGAGCGCCGCGCCGCCCAGCGCTACACGCTGTCGCACCTGGCCCACGACGTGAAGAACCAGACCGGCCTGGGCGAACCGGCCCGCGACTGGTTCCCGATTTCCTTCATGTCCACTTTTTCCGACTGGAGCGACCTGGTGCACGGGCCGGCCCACGACTGGGGACAGTTGAGCTGCGGCTGCCACCCCAATTGCGGCGTGGGCATGGCGGTGATGGTGGACAAGCTCACCAAAGAGAGCGCCCCGGTAACGGCCTTCCTCAACGCCGACCGCCTGGCGCGGGACGTGGCGCAGGTGAACGACGCGGCGCGCGGCAAATGGCTCTCCATCGCCGGCATGGCGCTGGCCGTGGCGCGCAACTACGACCCGTTCCAATCTCCCAGCCAGTTCAAGCTGTCGGACATGCTGAAGAAGTTCGACAAGACCTTCGGCGCGACCGGCAAAAACTACGGCAAGGTGGGCAAGGACCGTACCCGCGAGGATATCGAAGCGCGCCGCCGCGACCGCTGGAACTTCCTGTTCATCGCCGGCATGTGGTTCCAGGATCTATTCAACTACGATTTCCGGCGCACCGAGCAGTGCATCATCCCCTACGCCACGCAGGAGGGCGAGATTTCTTTCTGCGCCTACAACACCGGCGTGGGCTGGCGCAACATCATCGAGAAAATGCACATGACGGCCACCCTGACCAAGTGGTACGAGGAGCACGGCAAGCACGAGATCTTCGCCGGCGGCAAGAGCGTGCCGCTTCCCAGCCGGGAGCACTCCATGGTGCTGCGCGAGGGAATCGTCACCGTCGAGCAACAGCACGACCTCGACCGGCTGGGCATCGCCAAGACCGCGCGCGAGGAGAAGATCCGCGCCCGCGATTCCAGGCTGCGGGAACAGCAGGAGCACGCGCGCATGATGAAGCTATACCGCGAGCACGTGCTGAAAGAGCAGCCCGGGCCGGACCTGGTGCAGATCGGCATCGCGCCGGTTGCCGAGCCGGCGCCCAAGCCGGCAGTCGAAGAGCGCGAGGAAGTCGGAAGCTACGGGGACTGAGGGCGGTTCGCTAAGGAGCCGTGAAGAAACTCTGTCCCACATTGCAGTCGAAGGACTTGCAGCAAGGGTGGGGCAGGCGCTTCCGCCTGCCAACCGATCGCTTCACGGCTTCCAACGCGCGCAGCTCCGTTCCGAGCCACGACCGTAAGGGGGTGGTTGGCCGCAGTGCCCTGTGCCCTGAAACACGAAGCCCGGCGGCGGGCGCCTTGGCGTTTTCGCCAAGCCGCCCGCGCCGCCGGGCTGGAGGACCTGCCCGAGGCCGCCTCCCGATGCCGCTAGAAGCTCACCCGCGCGCTGAATTGCAGCTTGCGCGGCGAGTTGGCCATGCCGGTAACCAGGCCGAAGCTGCTGGCATCGAGCGAACCTCCTGGCGCGGAGAAGTGCACCGCGTTGTTGATATTGAACGCGTCCGCCTGGAACGCCAGCTTCACTCTCTCCTTGATCGGGAATTCGCGGCGCACGCTGACATCCACGTCGGCGTTGTGAGGAGCGAACATCCCGTAGGGAGCCGAGCGCGGAATGCTGCCTACCATGTAAGCCGGCGGGTCGGTGAAAGCCGCCTTCACGAAGTAGACCGTGGTCGGGACGTTCACGCCGCCGCTGCCGATGGCGCCGTTCTGCCACGGGCTTCCGGAGAAGCCGAGGGAGTAAATCGGATAACAGGATGCGTCGATGATGCCGCCGCCGGTGCAGGTGCCCGTGATCGATATGGGAGCTCCACCCTGGTAGGTGAAGAGGCTGGAAATCTGCCAGTGGCTGATGACCGGGTTCAATACGCCGGCGCTCAGCTTACCCTTGCCGAACGGCAACAGATAGAGGAACGTCGCGCTCAGCACGGTGGGGTGGTCGATGGTGCCCGGTCCCTTTTCGAGGAAGTCCTTGTTGGGATCGCGCACGCCGACCAGGTCGTCCAGTTCCTTGCTGTACGTGTAATTGAACATCACCGACAGGCCGTGCTGGAAGCGGTGAGTGAACGAGATCTGCAGCGAGTTATAGGTCGAATTGCCTACGTCCAGCCACGGATCGCTAACGCTGCTGTATTGCGGGAACGGCTTCAGCGCCTGGATGACGGTGCTGTTGAAACCGGTGAACGGAGTTTTGAAATTCGGGAACATCGCCTGAACCGTCGCCAGCGTGGTCGCGTTCAGCGTCGAACTGAGCGTGCCCTGCAGCGGCAGGTATTGTACCGGAACCTGGTCGGTCATGGGCCCGGCGACGGCGGCGCCCGGCAGCCAGTGGCCGGCGCTGGCGCTATACGCCAGGCTGAACATCCAGTTCGAAGTGAGCTGACGCTGGATATTGAAGCTCCAGTCTTCGTAATAGGGAGCCTTGCCGCCGAAATCGGGGTCGCCATAAGTCAGCGCATTCGATCCGATCGGGAAGGGAAGCGAAGCCGCGGCTGCCGCGGTCAGGAAGCCGATCCCATAACTCGGATTGATGAATGGCGGCTGAATGGTGTTGCCCGGATACCCGTTATTCCAGTTGAAGGCGGCGTTCCCGCCGCTCACCTCCGTATAACCCTGGGTCTCGTTGAAGCCGAGCTGGCTCAGCCCCTGGCGTCCGTTGGCGCGTCCGCCGACTCCGCCGGCATGCGAGTAGAAGATGCTGTAGCTGGCGCGAACGACGGTCTTGCTGTCCAGTTGATAGGCCAGACCGACGCGCGGTCCGGGATTGACGTTGTGCTGCTTGATGGGAGTGGAGCAACCGCACCGGCCGCTGCCGGAGCCCGCGAATACCAGTGCTCCCGGAATGCCCAATGCCGGATTGGTCACGGTCGGATCCATCCAGGACATCACGCCGTTCACCTCCGAGAACGGGCTCCAGATGTTCCAGCGCAGGCCCAGGTTCAGGGTCAGCTTCCGGTTGACCTTGAAATCGTCCTGAGCGTAAAAGGCGTAGGTCTTGTACCGTCCGCCGGTCTCCGCAACCGCATTCTGGGTCACCGTGCTGCTGTTCACCGCTCCCAGCAGGAAGCTGGCATATGGAAGGCCGGTGTTGGCGACGGCGGTTCCGGTCGCGCCGAAGTTCTCCGTCTCCGCGTTGCTGAAGGTGAAGCCGGCCTGCGTGCCCGTCAGCGGGGTGTTCTCGTTGTCCTGCAGCGATTGCCACTGGAAGCCGAACGTAACGTTGTGCCGGCCTTTGGTCCAGAGTACGTTTTCCTGGAAATCGATGGTGTTCTGCGCTTCGTTATAGGCGTGCGAATTGGTTCCGTCCCAGCTCACCGGCGTGTTGACGCCACCCGAGAAGGTGATGTCCGGGAATCCCGAACCCGCCACGCCGCCCGGTAGACCCGTGAGTCCGGCCTTGCCCGGGTAATTGCCGCCGAAGGTGTTGCTGGTCAGCGGGATGAACATTCGGCTGACCGAAATGCTGGCTTGGTTCACCAAACTCGGGCTGATGATCTGGCTGTCGTGAATCTGGGCCGTCGTGGCATATTCGATCACGCCGCGGCCATCCAGATACGGCACGGGCAGCCCGGAAGTCGAAGCGCCCGAATAGCTGCCAACCGTGGGCTGGGCGTACTTGCCGGTGCTGTAAAGGGCGAAGAGCCGGTTGTTGTCCGTAAGGCTATAGTCCAGCTTGTCCGTGGTGCTGTCGTTGTTGACCTTGTTGGCCGGCATCGCCAGGTAATTGTTGGTCAAGGACGAGTTCGTGGGAGGCGGGAGGTAAGACTGGAACGACTGCGAAATCGCCGAAATCCGGCTGGTCGGGATAACATTATTCGGGAACGGCGTCCGCACGCCTTGACCGGTCGCGGAGCTGGGATCGTAGATCACCCCATTGGTGCCGCTGGCGGGGAGGATGGCGCTGAAATCGCCGCCCCGTTCCGCCACCGTGGGGATGGTCTGCAACCCAGGAGTGTACGCCGAAAGAAAGCGGTATCCATCGTAATTGCCGAAAATGAAAAGCTTGTTCTTGACGATCGGGCCGCTGAAGTTGACGCCGAACTCGTTCTGGTGATCCACCGGAAGGGTGGCGGAGAAGAAGTTCCGGGCGTCGAAATCGGTGTTCCGGAAGTATTCGAAAACCCCGCCGTGGAACTGGTTGGTGCCGCTCTTCAAAACGTAGTTCGAGACGCCCTGCCCTTCGTACATGGCCTTGGCGCCGGCCGTCTCCACCTGAAACTGCTCCACAGCCTCCACCGAAACGCCGAACGCCAGGTTGCGCGTATCGCTCTCCGTTCCAGCGCTGGTCAGCGGCAGACCTTCGATGTAGACTTCATTCTGATAGGTCTGGCCGCCGTTGAAAGAGCCCGTGGACGGGCCCGCCGCCTGAGTGCTGTAATTGTCCACGCCGACCGCCAAACCGGCAAACGCCGATGGATCGCGCGGCGAACCGCCCGCATTCATGGCCAGCGGAAGCGAATCGTAAACGTTGTTTTCCATCGTGGTGCCCAAAGTGACATCGTCCGTTTTCAGGACGGTGGGCGAGGCTTCCACGGTGATCGCCACCGATGCCGCACCGATGGTCATCCTGGGATTCACCGCAACGTTCGCCAAAGCATCGACGATGACGTGTTGTTGAGTTAGCGTTTCGAAACCCGTGGCCTTAACCGTCACGGTATACTCGCCGGGAATGAGCAGCGGGAGCACGAACAGACCGGCCTCCGTGCTCTTGCGGACGGTTTCCAGTCCGGTGGCGACATTGAGGGCGGTAACCGAGGCGCCCGCGACGGCCGCACCGGACGGATCGGTGACTGTCCCCTGGATGGTGCCGGTTCCGGCGACTTGGGCGAAAGCCGGCACAGAAGCGGCAATTAACAACGCAAAGCCGAGAGCGACGTGGCGCATGGCGAAAACTCCTTTGTTTACATTCGTACGCAGAACTACCCCTGGAAAGCGTTTATGAGTATACAGCCCGACACCAACACCGCCAATGGAAATCCGCTACGCTCCGTATGTCTTGCAACGCAAAACTCGCTTCATTCACCTAACGCTTAGGTGTCAATAGCTTATTACCAATCCCGAATTTGGTATATGGCGGTTTGTTTTGCATTGCAGCATTTTCGAAATCGCTGCATTATGGGGTGGATGCACCCCCGCCTACTGGCCGTACGGGCGCGCGGCGCGCAGGTTGGGTTCGGCGGGGACATCGAATTTGTCCACCGGATCGGGATGCGAAGGATCGAACGGCGGCAGATCCACCAGGTACCTGGCGAGCGGGAGTTTGGCCTGGCGGATGCCTTCCACTACGCACTTCGCCAGCTCGTAGCTGCCATAGTCGTTGTGGTGGGTGGTGTCGGCGCCGGCGAACGCCTTGTGGGCTTCGACCGGGCCCAGCGCCTCGTAGAACAGGGCGCTCATGGCGTTCAGGTCGATGAGCGCCACCTTCTCCTCCTGGGCGGTCTGGCGCACGGCCTCCGGAAAATCTCCCAGGCTGTTGGCGATCTTCCCGTCCTCGCCGAAAGTCAGGCGATTCACGGGCGTGATCGCTACCGGCGTGGCCCCGTGCTGGCGGGCTTCGGAGATGAAGCGCTTGAGGGCCGTCTTGTAACTGGTGAACGCGCCCACCCCTTCGCCCCGCTCCTTCTGGTCGTTGTGGCCCATCTGAATCAACAGGTAGTCCCCGGGGCGGATCACGCTCATCACCTTGGCCAGGCGCAGCTCGCCGATGAAAGACCGCAGCGACTCGCCGGATTCTCCGTGATTGGCGACGCCGATCTCGGGGCGGAAGAACCGCGGCAGCGATTGGCCCCAACTGCTGTGCGGCTCGCCGGGCTGGTCGGTGGAGGTGGAATCGCCGGCTATGAAGATGGTGGGAAGGTCGCCGGCCTTCTCGATTTCGACGGCGCACACGGCCGGGCGGGTGTCGGTGAACTCGATCGTCAGCTTGTCGTCCCAGGCCCACGCTTCGCCGGCCTTTTCACGATCCTTGAGCCGGACCACGCCGCCGGTCGAGATCTCTGGCCGGCGCACGTTGACAATGAAACTGCGGGTCTCGAACTTGCCGGGCGCGGTGCGGACGCGCTCCAGCATCAGGCGCCGCAACTCGGCTTTTACGGTGGTGACGCTCTCGCCTTCGGCATCCCCCAGCACCACCGTGACGCGGTAGTTCCCCTCGGCGGGAACCTTCACCGAGAAATAGAACGGCGGCTTGGCGGAGGTGATGAAATCGCCGCGCAAAGGATCGGCGCCGCCGCGGTCCACCGCGGTTAGCGATGCGCCGGGTTCGAATCCGTAGCCCAGCTCATCGGTGTAGACGGTGTCCGGCAGCACCTTGACATAGCCGGCGGCGGCCTTGCCGGAACCGAAATCGAACTTGAAGGACGTTGCCGCGGGCTGGGCCGCGCACACCCCGGCGGACAGGAGGCAGGTGAAAGAGAGCCATTGGTTTCGCATAAAGCTCCATGCTACGTCACCGTAGGCGATGCGGCAAGACGCGTCTTTGTGGGGCAGGCTTTCAACCCGCCCCTGGGTTTTGGCTTCTTACCATTCTCGTTTCGCAGCACAGAGCACGGCGGATCGGAGGTCCGGGGCGAGTTTCTCAGGCTTCGGCTCCGGGGTGGAGAATCGCGGATGCGCAGTCTCCGCCGCCCGCTTGAAAGGCGGCCGCAGGCCGGGCTTGGCGGCGCGATCGAGACGGCCGAACGCAGCCGGCAGCAATATGGAACAGGAAACCACTGGCAGTGCCGGGACGGCCCCCACGAAGTCGCCATGGCGCACCGGCCCCTCGCCATCACCCCACCGGGTCTTCTCTTCGCGAAAGTTCACCTCGATGCCCCGGCGCTGCACGTACCCTTGGACTATGGGGGCATCGATCCAGCACTGGATCGGTACGGATCGGAAATGCCGGCTGGCGGTAGAGCCGCTTGGAGCGCTGGCGGAGGCGATAGCCCAAAGGCGCGATGACGACCAGTGGCAGGGCAAGCCGCAACCCCGCGGTGTGCCACAGAATCCGCTGCAAACACTCGGCGCGCAGGCTGCCAAGCGCTCCGCCGGTAAGCACTTCGATTGCATGGGTGATCGGCCGCGCCCCCGCCCGGTGTACACTCGGAACTGGCCAAAATGGCCGGCTGTGCCTTGGCCGATCTCATGCCTGTTGCGAACTTCCGCTTCTACGCCGAACTCAACGACTTTCTCCCGCCCGAGCGCCGCTTCACGGAATTCGCGTACGAATTCCTGGATGCCGCCACCGTCAAGGACCGCATCGAGTCGTTCGGCGTGCCGCACACGGAGGTCGATCTCATCCTGGTCAACGGCCAGCCCGTGGATTTCGCCTGCCGGGTTCGGGACGGCGACCGCATCAGTGTCTACCCCGTTTTCGAGGCGTTCGACATCTCCGGGCTGACCCGCTTGCGGCCAGCGCCGCTGCGCGATCCGCGGTTCGTGCTGGATGTGCACCTGGGCCGCCTGGCGGCATACCTGCGGATGTTGGGGTTTGACACGCTGTATGGGAACCGTGGCACCGACGAGCGCCTGGCGGAGATCTCGCGCCGGGAACACCGGATCCTGCTGACCCGCGATGTCGGCCTACTCAAACGGGGCTCCGTGACGCACGGATATTTCCTCCGCGCCACCGCCCCGCGGCAGCAAGCCGTGGAAGCGGTCGCGCGATTCGATTTGGCGCGCCTGGCCAGGCCCTTCTCGCGATGCCTGCGATGCAACACGCCGCTGGCGAAGGCGGACAAGCGCCAGGTGCTCGATCGGCTTCCCGCCCAGGTGGCCTTGCTGCACGACGAGTTCATGCGCTGCCCGGATTGCGGCCGCGCGTATTGGGAGGGCGGACACTTCCGCCGCATGCGGCAATGGATGGATGCCGAAATCCTGGCGCCGGCGCTGGCCCGTTAACTGGCCGCGCTGTCCCTCATAGCCCGCCGGCGCGCACCCAGAAGCTCTCCGTCCAGCGCCCACCGGCGGGGACGCTCTCGAACTCCGCGTACTTTCCCTGGTGCGCCAGGTTGGCGCCGTTGGTGATGGAGGTCATCGGCTCGAAGCAGATGAACTCGCGCGTCTGCCCGGGCGGCGGAGCAGGTTCCCAAACCACGGCCACCGGGTATTTCGGCCCGAACATGGCTTCCACGGCGCGGCCCGCGGCTTCGATGGAAAAGTGGGCGCGGCCGGAAGCATCGCGCTCCAGGTCGATGAAGCCGTCATCCAGCGTGCGGCCCTTGAGCGGGAGCGGCGATGGCAGATCCATGGGCGCCCGCTCGCCGGTGGGAATGCGCTGGGCGTCGGCGACCACCCGCTGGCGCGCCGGAATGCGGGCCACCCATTCGTCGCGCGGAATGCCGGGGATGCGGTAGTAGGGATGGAAGCCCACCATCAGCGGCATGGGCTGCGAGCTGAGGTTGATGACCGTCAGCCGCACTTCCAGGACGCCCCCGGCCAGGCTGTAGGTCAGCTCGTATTCATGGGCGAACGGCCATTGCGCCATCAGGTCGGGTTCCTTCCAGAACTCCAGGCGGCTGGTGACATGAGCGGAATCGGCGCCGGCTGCCGCCTCGGTCACGCGCCACAGCGGCGAGTTGTTCAGCACGCCGTGCATCGCCAGCGCCGGGTTCAGGTTGCCCAGCCCCAGGTTGAAGGCGTACTTCCTGCCGTTGGCCCAGAAGCCCCCTTCGGTGATCCGGTTGGCCCACGGCGCCAGCAGCGGAATGGCGCATTGCCCCGGCCGGTGCGCGAACTCGCCGATGTCGGCATAAGGAAAATACAGGATGTTCTGGCCGTGCACCTTCATTTCGTATGCGAAGTTGCCGATAGAGGGAACCACCGAGACTTCCACCGCGTGAGCGGCGTCGCTCAGCCGCACGACGGCGATCCCGTGGTCCTCGGTCCGGAGCGCGGTGTAGGGTTGGGCCGGGCTGGAAACCGCGGCCAACAGAAGAGCGGCAATTGCGGGGATTGTTACTTGCATTTGTTCATTGTCCCGGCTGACGGCGCCGCCCGCAACCGGAGTGGAACCCCGTCCTATAATCCGGTTAGGAACAAACCATCGCTATGAAAACCACCGGCAACACAATTCTGATCACGGGCGGCGGCTCCGGCATCGGCCGCGGCCTGGCACAGGCTTTCCACGCTCTCGGAAACCACGTCATCGTCGCGGGCCGCCGCCGGCCTGCGCTGGACGAAACCACCGCCGCCAACCCGGGCATGACCGCCCTGGAGTTCGACATCCAGGACCCGGCCGGCATCCGCTCTTTCGCGGCCGGGTTGGAGCGCCGCTACCCGGCGCTCAACGTCCTCATCAACAACGCGGGCATCATGCGGACCGAACGCCTGCAGGCCCAACCGGCGGATCTCGCCGACATGGAATCCGTGGTGGCCACCAATTTACTCGGCCCCATCCGTCTCACCGCGGCTCTCCTGCCGCTGCTCGAAAGGCAGCCCCGCTCCGCCATCGTGAACGTCTCCTCCGGACTGGCTTTCGTTCCATTGGCTTCAACCCCCACCTATTGCGCCACCAAGGCCGCGCTCCACTCCTATACCCAGTCGCTGCGCTATCAGCTTCAGGGATCCACCACCGAGGTGCTCGAACTGATCCCTCCCTATGTCGCCACGCACCTCCTGCATGGGGCCTACGATCCGCGCGCCATGCCGCTCGATGCGTTTATCGCGGAAGTGATGGAGATCCTCGAGAAACAGCCGGAAGCGGTCGAGATCTGCGTGGAAAACGTCAATCGTCTCCGCTTCGCCGCCGAAAGCGGCCGGTACGATGCGGTCTTCCAGGGCCTCAACGAGGCCATGGGAAAAGCCCGCGCTTAGGCGCCGCGCCGGCTACCGCCACCAGGAATCGCGCATCGCCCTGGCCACAAATTCGCGGGCGCGCTGGACGTGGCCCAGGGATGCCGCCCGCCACGCCCCGGCGCGCCGGCTGTCCTCTTCGTAGGACAGGTCGCGCTGCGCCGAGTCGAGCAGTTGCATCACCTGGCGGAACCGGCCTTCCCAGCCCAGACGGGCATCCACCGGCGGATGATCGTTGAGGTTCTTGCCGTCGTCGATGGCCGCGCGCTTGGCTTCGTCGATGGCGCGGTCGATCTCGTCGATGGCGGCCCGCTGGTCCCGCATGACGTCGCGCCAATCCTCGCGCCACAGCAGGGCGCGCGCGTAGCGCAGGTCGGAGATCGCATGCAGGTACCCCGGATGAATCGCCGGCATGGGCGGAGGCGGAGGTGGAGGCGGAGGCGGCACGGGGACAAGCTCGTCGCGGAACTTGTCGTAGCCGCCGCGGCGCACGATGTCCATGGCTTCGTCGATTTCGCGGAAAGCCCGGTTGCGCCATTCGGCGGCCCGCGGGTTGTCTTCCTCCTGTACGATGTCGTTGCGCGCCGAAGACAGCAATCGCAGAATCTCGCGGAAGCGGCTGCCGCGGCCCAGGCGGGTGTCGACGGGCGGGTTGTCGTCGAGGTCCTTGCGGTCCCACATCGACGCGTTGTCCAGTTCGCGGATGGCGCGCTCCACCCGGTCGGCGGCGGCCTGCATGTCGCGCATCACGTTGGGTGCGTCGGGGATTTGCATCAGCCGGATGGACCGCCGCAAATCGCTGCGGGCATGCAGATAGCGGGGATGGCGGCCTTGTGCCGCGAGGCCGAAGGGAACCAGCGTCACGATCGAAACGGCGGCAAGCCAGGCAATTTTACGGGGAGTATTCATATCGGGTCTTGAGGCATTATAGACCGGCCCACTCCCGGGAGCCAGTTATCTTCCGGGTTCGATCCAAAGCAGGCCCCTGCCCGCGCGGTGTTCAGGCCCATTTGGCCCATTGGATTCATGCACTTGCATCGCGGCAGAAGTTCCGCGCCCGAACTCTTCCGGTCCGCCGGGCCAGGGCGCTTGAGGAGCGCCGGATGGCCGGCTTCTCATCGGTCCCCCGAAAAGACCCGCCTGGTACCGGCAGTACCTTCTGCCTTCCGCCAGCCCCGCCGATGGAATGGGCATGTATACGAACTTGGATCTCGATTCCACCGCGGCCGCATCCGGCGGGAGGCCGGCGCGCCTGTTCCCAGGGCGCTTCCTCGCGATATGGGCGGTCGCTCTCTGCCTTTCAACCAACCTGTTTGCCGATACCGTCCAGATGGCCTTCGATGGCGTCAATGGCGCGGAGATGTTCGGGGTCTACGTCGGCCCGTACTACGGCACCATGAACGGCGCTCCCGTCGATCTGTTCTGTGTGGACTTCTCAAACGAAGTGCAATTCGGAGAACAGTGGGACGCCAATCTGACGCCCATCGCCGCTGGAGCCGACCTCAGCGACACGCGCTTCGGCGCCGAAACGGACGCGTTGCAGCTTTATGAGGAGGCGGCTTGGCTTACTCTGCAGTACGCCGTGCAGCCGGCCAGCCAATATGGCGACATTCAGGCCACCATCTGGCAGCTCTTCTCCAACAGCGCACCCGCGCCAAGCTCGTCGTCGTGGCTCGAGCAGGCGCAAGCCAACTACGCTTCGGCCGATTATGGGAATTTCGCCATCGTCACCAATACCGGCCCGGTAGAGCTGACCGGCCAGGTGCAGGAGTTTCTGACCGAGATGCCATCGAATCTGGTGCCTCAATTCGGCCCTCAGACGCCGGCCAATGCCGCCCCCGAGCCCCGCACAGCAGCCATGATCGGACTGGCCCTGGCCGTGGCGGGTTCGGTTCGCCGCAGGCGCCCGGCAAAGCCATGATTCACCCGGCTTCGCCATTGGCCCGGCCCAATCCCGCGTCCGGGCCGGCTCCCATCCCCTGTGGCCCATTGCGTCGCGGTGCCCGCCCAATCCGGCCGGCGCCGCCCGCCCGCGGGCCTTCACAGCTCTTCCAGCACCGTCCCGGCGTGGCCCTTGGCCTTCACCTTGGAGTAGATCTTCGCGATCCTGCCGTCCGGGCCGATGACGAAGGTGGTGCGTTCTATACCCATCGTCTTCCGCCCGTACATGTTCTTCTCTTTCCACACACCGAAGGCCTGCGCCGCGGCCTTGTCTTCGTCCGCCAGCAGGGCGAAAGGCAGGCTGTACTTCTGTTTGAACTTCGCCTGGGCCGCCGGTTTGTCGGGCGAGACGCCCACCACCACCACGCCCTTCCTGGCGAAACTCCGGATTTCATCGCGGAACTCGCAGGCCTCCGTGGTGCATCCGGGCGTGTCCGCCCTGGGGTAGAAGTACAACACCACGCGCCGGCCTTTCAGTTCCGAGAGCCGGAATTCCTCGCCCGCATCCGTGCGCACCGCAATGGCGGGAGCCCGATCACCCACCTTCAACATTTCGTCACCCCAGTTTGCGTTTGAGCAATTCGGTCACCTCCGCCACGCCGGCCTGGCCGCGCGAGGCCCTCATCACCTGGCCCACCAGGAAGTTCATCACCGAGGTCTTGCCGCCGCGGTACTGCTCCACCTGTTTGGGATTTCCGGCGATGGCATCGTCCACCATCTTCTCCAGCGCGCCCGTGTCGCTGATCTGCTTGAGACCTTCCTTCTCCACGATCGCCGCCGCCGTGGTACCCGTTGCGAACATTTTGGGGAAAACTTCCTTGGCCAGCTTGCGGGAAAGCTCGCCCTGGGCGATCATCTTCAGCAGCTCGCCCAGGCTCTCCGCGCTCACCGGCGATTCGGCGATCTCCTTGCCCTCGGCCTTCAGCACGCCCATCAGGTCGCCCATCACCCAGTTGGCCGCCGACTTGGCGTCGCCCGACACCCTGGCCGCGGTCTCGAAATACTCGCTCGCCGCGCGCGTGGAAGTCAGCACCCCGGCGTCGTACTCGCGCAGCCCGAATTCCGCCACGAAGCGGGCGCGCTTGCGCGCCGGCAGCTCCGGCATGGAGGCCCGCACTTCCGCCAGCCACGCCTCGCCGATGCGGAGCGGCGTCAGGTCCGGTTCCGGGAAGTACCGGTAATCGTGCGCGTCTTCCTTGCTCCGCATGGGGAACGTTTCGCCCAGGTCCGGGTTGTACAGCCGGGTTTCCTGCACCACGCGGCCGCCGCCTTCGATCACCCCCACCTGCCGCGCGATCTCGTGCTCCAGCGCCTGGCGCAGAAAACGGAACGAGTTCAGGTTCTTGACCTCGACCTTGGTGCCGAACGGAACCGTCCCGCGCGGCCGCACCGACACGTTGGCGTCGCAGCGCAGGTGGCCCTTTTCCATGTCGCAGGTGGAGATTTCCACGAACTGCAGGGTCTGCTTCAGCTCCGTCAGGTACGCGTAGGCCTCGTCGGAGCTGCGCATATCCGGCTCGCTGACGATCTCGATCAGCGGCGTGCCGCTGCGATTCAGGTCCACGTAGGAAAAGCGGTCCGAGTCCTTGAAGCCGTCGTGGATGCTCTTGCCGGCGTCGTCTTCCATGTGCACGCGCGTCACCCCGATGCGCCGGGTGGCGCCGTCCACCACGATGTCCACGAAGCCGTGTTCGGCCAGGGGCTCGTCGTACTGCGAAATCTGGTAGCCCTTGGGCAGGTCGGGATAGAAGTAGTTCTTGCGGGCGAAGCGCGATTGCGCCCGGACCTGGCAACTGAGCGCCAGGGCGCCCCTGATGGCCAGCTCCACGGCGGAGCGGTTTAGCACCGGCAGCGCGCCCGGAAGTCCCAGGCACACCGGGCAGACGTTGGTGTTGGGCGGCGCGCCGAAACCCGTGGGGCAGCCGCAGAAGATCTTGGTGGCCGTCGCCAATTGCACGTGCACTTCCAGGCCGATGACCGGCTCGTAACGCGCAATGGCCTCAGGAGAAGCCAATCCCGCAGCGGAAGAAGACATGGTGTCTTCCCATTATAGTGGCGCGGGCCGCCGCCGATTGGGCCGCGCCTGGGACGCCCGCTCGCCGGGCAGGCCGCTGCGCCCGCCCCGCGGGTTACTTCACGCTGATCGCCGCCGCGTTGCTGGCCTGCCCATTGCAGGTCACCACCAGCGGATTGCTGCCGCTCGCGACCCCCGCCGGCACCGTGATGTTGGCTTGCGCCAGGCCCACGTACCCCGGCGTCAACCCGATGAAACCCACCGGCGCCGCGATGCCGCCGATGGTGGCGGCGCATCCCGCCGCCGCGTTGAAGAGCGGGCTCGCCGGAGTGGCCGCCCCGTCGGCGATCGCGCCGGACGGGATCACTGCGCCGATGCCCGTCAGGTAGGCAATGACGATCCCACCCGCGGCAATCGGATTGGAGGGAGTGTTCAGGCTGTAGTCCGGATAGTTCTGCGCCACCGCCGTCCCCGCGCTCGTCAGGAACAGGCCGGGAGCCGAAGCCGCCACCGGTGCGCTGACGGTGTTGCCCGCCCCGCCGGCTTGGGCGACCGTGATATTCGCAGGGCCGGTCTGCGTCTCCCACGGGACCTGGAAGTTGACCTGGCCCGGGTTGACGTAGCTGATCGGCGCGGCCACTCCGTTGACCGTGACCGAAACCTCGCCCAGGGTCTTCGGCAGCGGCGCGGAGGCATGCGCGGTCACCGGCGTGAAATAACTGCCGTAGGCCGTGGCCAGCGATCCCGGCGCCAGCGTGGTCGCCCCGCTGGCGGAATTGGCGACCCCGCCGGCGTTGATGGCGGGGTAAGCCGGCGTCAGCAGGCGGATGACGGCGTTGGCGTTGTCCGCCACGTACACGTTGCCCTTTCCATCCACCGCCAGGCCGTGCGGGAAATTCAGCGATGCGGCCGTGGCCGGCCCGCCATCGCCGGTGTAGTTCTCGATGCCGTTGCCGGCGATGGTCACAATCGTGCCGTCCTTGAGAATCTTGCGCACCCGCCCGTTGAGGGTGTCGGCGATATAGATGTAGCCCGCCGAGTCCATCGCCAGCCCCTCGGGAGTGTTCAGGAGCGCTTGGGTGGCCGGGCCGCCATCGCCCGAAAAACCGTTGATGGTGCCGGAGCCGGCCAGCGTGGTCAGGGTCAGCGGGGTGCCCCCGTATTTGACGATGCTGTGCTGCTCGGAATCGGTGATGTAGATAGCGCCCGATGCGTCCACCACCAGGGCGTTGGGATTGGCCAGCGATCCCCCCGAAATCCCGCAGCCCAGCACGCAGAAGATGTTGGTCCCGACCACTTTGCGGATTTCGCTGTTGCCCGTGTCGGCGATGTAGATGTTGCCGCTGGCGTCCAGCGCCACGGCCGACGGGCGGTCCAATTGGGCTTCGAGGGCCGGCCCGCTGTCGCCGATGTTCCCAACTACGCCGCCGGTGCCGGCGATGGTAGTGATGTTCCCGGTGGTGTCCACCTTGCGGATCACGTGGTTCCCGGTGTCGGCGATGTAGATGTTGCCGCTCGCGTCCACCGCCACGCCCTCGGGGAAATTCAATTCGGCGCTGGTGGCCGCCGCCCCGTCGCCCGCCCATCCGGCGGTGCCCGTGCCGGCCACGGTGGTGACATTGCCGCCGGTCAGCAGGCGGATCCGGTGATTCAGGGCGTCGGCGATGTACAGGTTGCCCTTGGAATCGAGCGCCAGTTGGCCCGGCCCGTTGAGCAACGCCGTGAGCAGCGCGTTCCCGTCGTCGAAGCCGGGCGTGCCGCCGGTCCCCGCCACCGTCGTAATGTTGTACTCTTGGGCCCAAGCCCAGTGACAGCACAGCGCCGCCAGGAGGATTCCCCCTTGGAAATACCGAATGGACATAAACTCCATGATACGCACCCGCAGGCCCTTCATGTGACGTTGCCCGGAAGCCGCACCTGTTTCCGCCCGGTCACACCCCTCGGGCCTCACTTCCGGCCGCCAGGGGCGCTGGCGATGTGCCGTTCCAATTCCGCGACAAATTCCCTTAGCAATTTGCGGTCCGCCGATTGCCACTTGACGACCACGAACAGCCGGCCGCGGGCGAAGAACAGGGTATCGGCCGATGGCCGCCACCGTTCCGCCAGTTCCCCTGCCTCCGCCGCCGAGGTCAGCGCATAGACCCGCGCGTCCAGTTTGCCGGGCCCGTCGTAGGCCGCCGCCACCAGCCGTTCCACCGCCGTTCGCGGCACCGGGTCCGGCGATTCCTCGACCGGCATCTCGCCCAGCGAGGTGCGCCGCCAGCCTCCCGCGGCGGATTCGGGAAACAGGTTGGGAGGCAGTTCCACCTTGGGCCGGCAGGCGGCCAGCGCTCCCGCCAGCGAGGCCATCGAGCCCATCCAGCGGCGTCGTGTCATCGCCTTTGATTGTGACACGAAGCGGCCCGCCGGCAGCCCCCGGCCTACGGTACGCTATGCTGGCAGTTTGACACCGGCGTTCACCATTCCGCAAGCCGCGGTGGCCTTCGGCGCGGCATTTCTGGCCGGCGCCATCAACTCGGTGGCGGGCGGCGGAACCCTGGTTTCGTTTCCGGCGCTGATCTGGCTCGGCCTGAATTCGGTGGCGGCCAATGCCACCAGCACGGTGGCCATCTGGCCGGGAACGGTGGGCAGCGCCTGGGGCTACCGGCGCGAAGCCGGGCGGGTGGCGCGGCGGATGTGGCTCATGATCGTCCCCAGCCTGGCGGGCGGCCTGGCGGGCGCGTGGCTGCTGCATCTGACCCCGCCCGGCGTCTTCGACCGGCTGGTGCCGTTTCTCATCCTCTTCGCCACCCTGCTGTTCATGGCCCAGGAACCGGTGCAGCGCGCCCTGGGCACCGGCGTTGCGGCCAAGCACCAGTCCACCGCCTGGTTTGCCGGCGGGATGCTGTTTCAACTGGCCGTCGGGCTGTATGGCGGTTATTTCGGCGCCGGCATCGGCATCCTGATGCTGGCGGCGCTGAGCATTATGGGGCTTCAGGACATCCACGAAATGAACAGCCTGAAAGTGGTCCTGGGCGGCAGCGTGAACGGCATCGCGTCGGTGTATTTCATCTGCAACCGAATGGTGTTATGGCCATACGTGATGCTGATGGCCGTGGCCGCCATTCTGGGCGGCTATTTCGGCGCCGGCGCCGCCCGCAAGCTGGGCGATGGAGCGGTGCGCCGCATCGTCATCGGGGTGGGGTTCACGATGGCGGTATCGTTGTTCGTGAAGAAGTGATCCCGCGGCACCCGGCCTCCGTGCCCCGCCCGGCGGCCGGAATCCCTATTCCGCCACCGGGCCCTGGCTTCCCTCTATCTGCCCGAGCGGGCCCGTCAGCACGCTTCGAACCTTCTCCGCCAGTTCATCCGGAGTGAACGGCTTCTGCAGAAACGCCACGCCGCGATTCAGTACTCCATGGTGCGCGATCACATCCGCCGTGTAGCCGGACATAAACAGCACCTTCATATCCCCGCGCACGGCGCTCAGTTGCTCCGACAGATCCTTGCCGTTCACTCCCGGCAGAACCACATCCGTCAACAGCAGGTGAATCTGCCCGGCATGCCGCTCGGCGGCGGCCGTCGCCTCCTCGCCGCTGGACGCTTCGATGACCCGGTAGCCGTACCGCTTCAACACAGCCTTCGTAAAAGAGCGAACGGCAGTCTGGTCCTCCACGACCAGAATCGTCTCGTTGCCTCCGTCCGCCGGGGCGCCGATTGCGATCCGCTCCGGCGCCGGACATCCATCCAGTCGCGGAAGATATATCTGGAACGACGATCCGGCGCCCACGGCGCTGCGCACATCGATCCATCCGCCGCTCTGGCGGACTATGCCGTAGACGGTCGACAACCCCAGCCCCGTACCCTTGCCGGCCTCCTTGGTGGTAAAGAACGGCTCGAAGATGTGCTGGCGGATGGCCGCGTCCATGCCGCTTCCGGTGTCGCTCACCGACATCAGAACGTAGCGCCCCGGAAGCGCGTCGGGGTGAGTGGCGGCGCCGCCTTCTTCGCCCGCATCGGCGTTGGCTGTCACAATGTCGAGCTTTCCCCCGTCGGGCATGGCGTCGCGGGCGTTCACCGCCAGGTTCATGAGGACCTGGTGAATCTGGTCGGGGTCCGCCATCACCATTCCCAAGGATTCCTCCAGGCGCGTATGCAGCTCAATGTCCTCGCCGATCAGGCGTTGCAGCATGGGAGCGGATTCCCGGATGGCGGCGTTCAGGTCGAGCACCCGGGGCGCGATCACCTGCTTCCGGCTGAACGCCAGCAGTTGCTTGGTGAGGCTGGTGGCGCGCTCCCCCGCTTTGCGGATGGCCTCGGCGTAGGACCGTTGCTTTTCGGGAGCGTTCAGCTCCTCGATGAGTAAGGCGCAGTATCCGTTGATAACCGTCAGCAGGTTGTTAAAATCGTGCGCCACTCCGCCCGCCAGCCGCCCGACGCTTTCGAGTTTCTGACTTTGCCGAAGTTGTTCTTCGAGCCCCGCCCTGGCAAGCTCGGCTTCCTTGCGCTCGCTGATATCCCGCACCGACGATATGATCGCCGGCGAACCGTCCAAATCGAAGACGTGAGCGCCGATCTCCACCGGAATCCGCCGCCCATCCCTCGCCACGAAGGTCTTCTCCCAGACCAGGCGGTCCTCGGCGAGAATTCTCTCGGTGAGGGCCTGCGCTCCGGAATCGCTCTCCGGAGCGGAAATATCGGAGACCCGCATTCGCAGCAGTTCTTCCCGTGTGTACCCCAGACAGCGGCAGGCGTTGTCGTTGACTTCCAGGAACTGCCCCGGCAACCCGTCCGCCCCAACCTTGTACACGAACAGCGCGTCCGAACCGCTGTTGAACATGAGGCGGTAATGATGTTCCGCCGTGGCGGCGGACTGGATCGCCCGCTTCAGGGCCTCCTCGGATTTCTTTTGCCCCGTAACGTCGAAAAAGATGGTGGCGAACAAATCGCCGCCCATCGAAGTGGCGGAGATGACAAAGTACTTGTCCATCGGCGGAAAGTACGTCTCGAACTGAAACGGCTCTCCGGAGACAACCACCGACGCATACTCTCTCAGATAGGGAGCCTCCGCGGTCCCGTAGACCTCGGTTGCCAGCCTCCCCACCACATCCTCGCGCTTCACCCCAACGATCTCTTCGTACCGCCGGTTCACGTCCAGCAGCCGGTAGTTGCCGGCGACGCCGCCGGGGCGGACCAGCTTGTGGACGGCAACCCCTTCCTGCATGGAGTTGAAGAGCGACCGGTAGCGCTGTTCGGTCTGCTGCCTTTCCATCTCGGCGGCCTTGCGGGCGGTGATGTCCACCAGGAAACCTTCGATGGCGGCCACCCGGCCACCCTCCAGCACGGGATTCGCCGAGAAACTGTGGTAGCCGGTTGTCCCATCCGGGCGCAACCTAGAAAACTCCCCGCCGCTCACCGATTCGCCGCCCATGAGGGTCTTGACGACCTCTTCCGCTTTGGTCCTGTCCAGGGGAGTCTGAACCGCAAAGAAGTGCAGCCCGATGGCGTCTTCCTTGCGCGTGAAGCCGTGTATCCGCAGCCAGGCGGGATTCACTTCCTCATAGCGGCCGTCCATTCCGATGCGGAAGTACCCGGCTTCGGTGTTCTCGACGATCCTCTGAAACCTTTCCTTCTCAGCCTGCAGCCGGGCTTCGGCTTCCTTCTGCTTGGTGACGTCCCGCCAGACGCAATGGGTCTGCCGGAAGCGTCCCATGCTGTCCGTGCCGACGTTCCCGTCGAACGAAGCCTGGATGAGGACGCCGTCCTTCCCGACCATGGTGAACTCGGCATCCCGAACCCACCCGCGCTGCTTGAATTGCGGGAAGCGCTCGCGAAAAAGATCCGCCTGGCCGGGAGCGAGAAACTCGCCAAACCAGTGGCCGATCACTTCCTCCCACGAGTAGCCGAGGGCCTGCAGCCAGGCGGAATTTACTACGATCAGGTAACCGTCGGCATCCAGGGACTGGTAAGGAATGGGAGAGTTGTCGATGAAAAGGTCCAGCGCCTCGTTGCGGCGCGGCAGTTGGCCGGCGGCCGGGCGGTCCCGGATGGCCACGGCGGTCCACAACAGATATGTTGTCTGGCCGGTCGAATCGGGAATCGGCGCGATGGTGCGCTCCATGGCGTAGATCTCCCCGTTCTTGCGCTTCCCGGCCAAAGCGCCCTTCCACGCCTCGCCGGAGACTGCCACGCCATGCAGAATGTCGCCGAGAGGATGAGCCGCACCGTCCGGCTCCAGGATGGCTGCGCTGCGGCCGGCGAGTTCGCCCGCGGCATACCCCGTTAGGTCGCTGAAACAGGAGTTGGCCCAACGGACGACGCCGTTCAAATCCGTGATCATCGCGGCCAGCGGGAGGGGCTCAAGCGCGGCGATCGGAACCGCAACATCCGGAACAGGGAGCATGGTTCCCCTTCCTTGACGAGTATTCTATTATTCTATCCCGATTCCAGATTCCGGCGAGAGTTAATTCATTCCGCCGGCTCCAGCCGGCTTTCCTTCCTGCGCACTCGCTGGAAAATCAGGATGAGCGGCAGGGCCGCCAACGCCAGCCCCGCCAGCAGCCGGAAGTTGTCTATATATGCCAGCAGCGTGGACTGGCGGATGAGTCCCCCATAGACCAACCCATAGGCCTGCTGAGTAGATGTTACCGGGCCGGCGCCGGAGGTTACTCCTCGCCGCAGGGCCTCGATCTCACCCTGAAAGGCGGGGTTCAGCGCCGACAGGTGGCCCGCCAGGACGGACTGGTGCATCTGCGCGCCGCGCGCCAGCAGCGTGGCAACCGCCGCGATCCCGACGCTTCCACCGATATTCCGCATCAGGTTGTAAACGCCCGTGGCGTTGCCCATTTCCCGCTTGTGGAGCGTGCCCATGGCCATGGTGGTCAAGGGCACGAAGATGAAACCGGTGGCGAAGCCGTTGATGACGTTGGGCCACGCCACGCTGCTCATGGCGATTTCCAGGTTGATCTGCCCCAGCATGGCGGCGGATATCGCCAGAATGACGAACCCGCAGGCCAGCAGCACGCGGTTGTCCACCACATTCACCAGGCGCCCGGCGACGAACATGGACAGGAACGATCCGAGGCCCCGCGGGCTTACCGCCAGCCCGCTCTGCAGCGCCGGGTATCCCAGCAGGGTCTGCAGAAACAGCGGCAGCATGGCGGTGATGCCGTACAGAATCGCCCCGTAGACGGCAAGGATCGCCGTGCCCGCCGAAAAATTGCGGTTCTTGAAGATGCGCAGGTCCACGATGGGGTCCGCCACCGTCAGCTCGCGCCAGATGAATGCCGCCATGGCAGCCAGCGACACAGCCGTGGCCACCGAGATCCAGGCGGCCGCGAACCAGTCGTCTTCCTGTCCCTTGTCGAGGACCAGTTGCAGCGAAGCCAGCCACAGCGCCATCGCCAGGAAGCCGGCATAATCGACGCGCCGCTTCAGGTTCGTCCGGATGTACGGCGGATCTTCCACGAACAGGTTCACCATGAAGAGCGCCAGCACGCCTATGGGCAGGTTGATGTAGAAGATCCAGCGCCAGGAATAGCTGTCGGTGATCCAGCCGCCCAGCGCCGGGCCGATAATGGGCGCCACCACCACTCCCATGCCGTAGGCGGCCATGGAGGCGCCGCGCTTCTCCACCGGAAAACTCTCCAGCAGCACGGCCTGTGCGATGGGCTGCATGCAGCCTCCGCCGGCGCCTTGCAGCACCCGCGCCAGGATCAACATGGGCATGCTCACCGACGCGCCGCAAATCAGCGAGGAGATGGTGAACATGGCGATCGAGAGCATCAGCAGCCGCTTGCGGCCGAGTACCGTGGCCAGCCAGCCGCTGGCCGGAAGCACGATGGCGTTGGAGACCAGGTAGCTGGTGAGGACCCAGGTGGATTCGTCGATGGTGGCGGACAGGTTGCCGGCGATGTGCGGCAGGGCGACGTTGGCCACCGAGGAATCCAGCACCACCATGAAGGTGGAGAGCATGACCGAAACCGCCACGATCCACGGGTTGACGCTGGGGACCCAGGCGCCGTGCGGGTCTTCGGGAGGACTAGACGCCATCGCCTGTCGCCGGAGCGGCTGCTATGCCAGTCGATACGGAATTCGCGGGTAAGCCCAATCTGAGACCATTGTCCCACGGGAATCGCCCGGGCTGAGAAAGCCGGCGCGGGCGTCCGGCGGCGCTTCCCGACCATTCAACCCCCGTATGGCGCCAATCGCCGACAGTAACTCGGCTTTGCGCCGGGCGCGTGGTGCAATGAAAAGAGTTTTCGTATGCCGCACGCTGCCAGGAGGGTATGGAAAACCGCCGCCGCCATCGGCCGGCGTCTCCGCGAATTGCGGATGATCGCCAAGGGTTTGATCTCCACCAGCCATCCGGTTCTGGTGCACCTGATCCCCATGCGCCGCTGCAACCTCGCCTGCGCCTATTGCAACGAATACGACGGCCACTCCAAGCCCGTCCCCCTGGAAACCATCCACCAGCGCGTGGACCGGCTGGCCGCCCTGGGAACCACCGTCGTCACCGTGAGCGGCGGCGAGCCGCTGCTGCACCCCGAACTGGACCGCATCGTCGCGCGCATCCGCCGGCGCGGCATGATGGCCGGCCTGATCACCAACGGCTACCTGCTGACCGCCGAACGCATCCGGCGGCTCAACCGCGCCGGCCTCGACCACCTGCAGATCTCCATCGACAACGTCCTGCCCGACGAGGTTTCGAAAAAAAGCCTCAAGGTGCTGGACCGCAAGCTATCGCTTTTGGCCGAACATGCCGATTTCCATGTGAACATCAATTCGGTGGTGGGAGGAGGCATTCGCAATCCCCACGACGCCCTGGCGATCGGCCGGCGCGCGCTGGAACTGGGATTCACCTCGACGGTGGGAATCATTCACGACGGCGGCGGCCAGTTGCAGCCGCTGGGCGACCGCGAGCGCGAAGTGTACCTGGCCATGCGCGCCATGGAGAAGAGCAGTTACGCGCGCATCAACGGCTTCCAGGACAACATCGCCCACGGCCGCGAGAACCGGTGGCGCTGCCGCGCCGGCGCGCGCTACCTGTACGTCTGCGAGGACGGCCTGGTGCATTACTGCTCGCAGCAGCGCGGCTACCCCGCCAAGCCGCTGCTCGACTATACCCGCGACGATATCCGCCGCGAGTACCGCACCGCCAAGAGTTGCGCTCCCCGCTGCACGGTAGCCTGCGCCCACCAGACCTCCTACATGGATTTCTGGCGCGGCCCGCAGGACCTGGCTCCGGCGCAGGTGGAGCAGCCCCAGGGGCTGGTGCAGATTCAGTAGAGGCCGCCTACCCCACGGCCGCTTCCAAAAACCGCCGGGCCACGCGCGGGGCGTCGAATTGCTCCACCCAACGCAGTCCGGCGGCCGCCAGTTGCGCCCGCCGTTCCGCGGATTCGTAGAGATCCAGAATGCCCGCGGCCAGCGCATCGGGGCTCTCCGGCTCGACCAGCATGCCGTGCGGCAGCACCTCGGGGATGGCCGCGGCGCGCGACGCCACCACCGGCTTGGCCGCCGCCATGGCCTCCAGCAGCACGATTCCGAAGCCTTCCTGCACGCTGGGCAGGCAGAATACGTGCGCGCGGTTGTATTCCCCGGCCAGCGACGAGCGCGAGATGTCGCCCAGCCAGGTCGCGGTCTCCTCCAGATGCAGCTCCCGCGCCAGTTTGTGGAGCGCATCGGCGCGCGGCCCATCGCCCACCAGGCGGACCTCCAGCCGGCGAATCCGCTGGCGCAACTGCGCCGCCGCCCGCAGCAGCACCTCCACGCGCTTCCGCCGGTACAGGCGTCCCACGAACAGCACCGTGAAACGCGGCGAATCCGCCGGATAGATGGCCAGCAGGCGGCGCCATTCCGCCAGGTCGATGGGCTCGGGAACCACCGCCGGCGCGCGGCCGAGGCCGTACAGCTCGCGGGCGCGCCCGGCCGAATAGGCGCTCGTCACCAGCACCCGCGCGGCGCGATTCACGTGGCTCCGCTCGCGCGCGGCCTGCATCGCCATGGTGAGCCCCGTGGCGCCGCGCTCGAAACGCGCTTCGTCGGCGATCACGCCCTTGAGCGCGGCCACGTGTCCGGGCTCCGCGGCGATGCGGTAGCCGTCCATGTCGAAGCCCACCGTGAGATCGCACTCCGCCGAGGCGCGCAGGCGGGCGTTGAACAGCAGCCGGTCGAGCGTGTAGATGGGGGTGCGCCATCGCGGCGTCTCGAAGGCGACGGTGTGCCCGAGGGCTTCAAGCGCCCGCGCCAGCACCTGCATGCCCACGTAGGTGCCGCTGCCGCGGCGGATGTCGAGCGGCGTCGAAGTGAGAAAGCGAATTCGCACGGCGGTGGCCGGTCCCGGTTGGCAGGCTGGTGCGCCCGCCCCACTGTCTCGCGTTATTGTATATCCGCTACAATGGCCGCATATCGACGCCGTAGCCCCGTGTCCCCGAACCACCCCAGCCCGAAGGCCGTCTGTCTGCTGAGCGGCGGCCTGGATTCCTCCACCTGCCTGGCCCTGGCGCGCCGCGACGGGTACGCCTGTTACGCGCTGTCCTTCGACTACGGGCAGCGCCATCAGTTCGAACTGGAAGCCGCCGCGCGCATTGCCGCCCATTTCGGCGCCGAGCGGCACCTGGTCGCCAAGATCGGCCTGGACGTTTTCGGCGGCTCCGCGCTGACGGCCGATATCGCCGTGCCCAAGGCCCGCTCCGCCGCCGAGATGAGCCGCGGCATCCCGGTCACTTACGTGCCCGCCCGCAACACCATTTTTCTTTCCTTCGCGCTGGCCTGGGCCGAGGTGCTGGAATCGGCCGACGTCTTCATCGGGGTCAACGCCCTCGATTACTCCGGCTACCCCGATTGCCGTCCCGAGTTCATCCGCGCCTTCGAGACCCTGGCCAACCTGGCCACCCGCGCCGGCGTGGAAGGCCGCACGCGGCTGCGCATCCACGCGCCCCTGCTGGCTCTCGGCAAGGCGGAGATCGTCAGGCTGGCACACCAGTTGGGCGTGCCTTTCGGCCTGACCCACAGTTGCTACGACCCCGCGCCGGACGGCCGAGCCTGTCTCCAGTGCGACGCCTGCCTGCTGCGGCGCAAGGGCTTCGAAGAGGCCGGCTTTGAGGATCGCTGAAATATTCTATTCGCTGCAGGGTGAAGGCTCGCTGGTGGGCGTGCCCTCGGTTTTCATCCGCTCGAGCGGCTGCAATCTGCGCTGCGCCTGGTGCGACACGCTCTACGCATCCTGGCAGCCCGAAGGCGAGGACCGCGACCTCGAAGGGATCCTCGGCGCCGTCCGCTCATTCCGCGCCGCGCGCCACGTGGTGGTGACCGGCGGCGAGCCCATGATCGCACCCGAAATAGTCCCCCTCACCGCGGGCCTGCGCGCGCTGGGGCTGCACGTCACGGTGGAAACCGCCGGCACGGTGTTCCAGCCGGTGGCCTGCGACCTGATGAGCATCAGCCCCAAGCTGGCCAACTCCACGCCCGCGGGCGCATTGGCTGCGCCCCACGACAAGCTGCGCATCCAGCCCGCGGTGCTGCGCGAGCTGATGGCGCGCTACCCCTACCAGCTCAAATTCGTGATCGCGAAACCGGCCGACCTGGAGGAAGTCTGGGCGCTGGTGGCGGAATTGCGCGCCGGAGGCGAGCATGTCATCCTGATGCCCGAAGGCGCCGACCGCGACCGCCTGCGCGAGCGTTCCGTGTGGCTGGCCGAAATCGCCAAGGACGCGGGCGTGCGCTTCAGCCCCCGCCTGCACGTGGAGTTGTATGGGAACCGCCGCGGGGTGTGAGAACCGCGCAACGCTTCAGGCCGCGTTGCGCGCCTCGACGTGCAGGCGCTTGCCGAGCGCAGCGAATGCCGCCTCGATTTGGCCCAGACGGGAGTGATGGCGGAGAGAAAACAAGCGTTCGATGTGCGTCCTGGGTATTCCGATGCGGCGCGCGAACTCCGCTTTCTTCAGGCCCGAGTCCAGAAATGCGGTGTAGAGATCGACCTTGGCGGACTGTAGAGCCGGAAGCGCCACAGGGCGGAAGTTGCGTCCGCGGTGGCGTCCGGGCGCGGGCAACGGCCTGGATTCCCGAATGCAATCGCCGATGCTCAGCATCAGAAGATCCTGGGCCATCTCCATGGCCTCTTCGCGGGCCTCGCCTTGCGTGGCGCCGTAGCCGAAATCCGGGAAGGTCACCACGTAGCCGCCGGCTTTCCGGTCGGGTTCGAATAATGCCAGATAGGGTTCCATTTCGGTCCTCACATCTTGAGATTGAGATCCTTCAGGATGGCTTGCAACGTCCCCGTCTTGATCTCTTTGGCCGGGTGCCGGGGCATGCGGGAGACTTTCGAGCCGAGCACGATCCGCGTGTGCCGGGATTCCTCCACAAGCGCGCAGCCCTGTTTCTTCAACCAGCGCCTGAGCTCGCTCGCCTTCACGCTTCAATTGTAACCAGTTGTGGTAACGCCGTCAAAGCCTGCCCGGCGCCTTCGCACGTCACTCCGGAGGGATGGCCAGCGGCCCGCCGCCCTGCAATGAGTCGGCTTTGCTGAGCCGGCTCCAGTTCAGCCCGTAGAGCGCCACCAGCCCGAAGCAGACCATGGGCACGATGAAGCCGCGGGACATGTCCCACTTGTCGGCTACGGCGCCCATGAGCTTCGGGAGAATCGCGCCGCCCATAATCGCCATCACGATGAACCCCGACGCCTTTTTCGCGCGCGCGCCCAAGCCGAAGATCCCCAGCGCGAAGATGGTGGGGAACATGATCGACATGAAGAAGTAGCTCAGGAACACGCACCCCACGCTGAGCCATCCCAATTTGAAAAAGACCAGCAGCGTCATGGCCACGTTCAGCACCGCGTAAAGGCCCAGCATTCGGTGCGCGCTGAAGCGCCGCAGCAGGCCCGCCCCGGTGAAGCGGCCCGCCAGGAAGCAGCCGAACCCCACCGAGGCCAGGTTGGATGCGCCCTGGTCGCTGAGATGCATCATCCCGTTCCTGCCGGTTTCAATCCAGCCATGCAGGAATCCGCCGGCCCACGAGGCCGGAATCGCCGGCATCTCGCTGGTCATGTAGTTGATGAAGAAGCTGAAGATTCCCGCCTGCGCGGCCACATAGAAGAACTGCGCCAGCGTGGCGCCCGAGAAATGCGGATGCGACCAGATGCTGTGGTGCGAAATCTTTTTCGCGATGGGCGCCAGCACGGCTGCCGCGGCCGCCAGCGCCACCCCGCCGCCGATCTCCAGGATGGCATTCACGCGGTGTTCGCCCACTTTCAGCGCGGTGAGGATCACCCACAGGATCATGCCGCACGCGAACACCAGCACCGCTGCGTTCAACCACAAAAGGAGATAAACCAGCCCGCGGCTGAACTGGCGTTCGGGCCCCGTGGCCTCGGCTGCGCCGCCGTTCTCGTCGAGGCGATAGTCGTCCTCGGCCTTGATGTCGGGCACCTCCGCCAGGAAGAAGACCACCGCCAGCACCACCACCGTCACGGCGATGGCGGCGTAAGGGATGAAGAGCGTCTGGCTTCCGGTGCTCACGCCCGCCGCGTTTTTGGAGTAGAAGAACAATCCGCCTACGATCGGGCCGAAGATCCACCCGACCCCGTTGCACGATTGCGCCAGGTTGATGCGCGTGGCCGCGTACCTGGGATTCCCCAGCACCGTGGTGTACGGGTTGGCCACCGTCTCGAGAAACGTCAGGCCGGCCGCAATCACGCACACGCCCATGAGATACGCCCAGAACTGCGCGATGTGCGCCGCCTGAATGAACCAGAAGCCGCCCGTCGCGACGATCAGCAATCCGGCGATGATGCCGCCCTTGTAACCCAGCTTGCTGGCCAGCCAGCCTGCCGGCATCGCCATCAGGAAATAGCCGAGGTAGTGCGCGAACTGCACCCAGGCCGATTGCGACTTGGTGAGTCCCAGCTCGTCCTGGAAGTGCTTGTCCATGACGTCGATCATTCCATTGCACAAGCCCCACAGCAGGAACAGGGAGCTCACGAGAATGAACACGAACGCCAGGTTCTTCCCGTCGGTACCGATAAAGATACTTTTCTTCTCTGTGCTCATATTGGCGATCCACGATTCTAGCAGGGTGTGGCGGGTGTGCGGCCGGCCTCACTCCCTATGCAGCTTGCTCAGCACCCGGTCTTGTATCCAGTGCTCGTCCCACCACTCGCGCGGGTTGGTCTGCACGCCGTCGATCTGCATGCTGAAGTGCAGATGCACGCCGCCGGCCAGGCCGGTCGATCCCTCGACGCCCATCTGCTGCCCCTTCTTCACCCTGTCGCCCACTTTCACGCCGATGGATTTCAGGTGGCCGTAGATGGATTGCAGCGAGTAGCCGTGGTCCAACACGATGCAGTTGCCGTAGATCCCCAGGTTCGACGCCCACACCACGCGCCCGTCGTTGGCGGCGTTCACGGGCGCGTCCTTGACGTCCGATAGGTCGAAGCCCAGGTGCACTTGCCGGTCCACTCGCTTGCCGCGATACATGTAGTCGCGCACGTCGGCGAAATTGGCCTCTTCCTTGCCGTAGTGCAGGAACGGACCGTTCCACAGGATCTTTTCCTCAGTCTGGAAACGCAGGTCGGCAAGCTGCTGGTTGTTCTCGTGGCGCAGTTCGCCGTTGATTTTGAGGAAGCGTGTGAGCATGTCGGGGCCCGGCGCGAGCTTGCCGGTGGGATCCACCGAGTTCACCAGCGCGGCCATCGAGCCATCCGTCAGGGGATACTCGCGCGCCCGGAACCGCTTGGGCTTCACGCGGAACCAGAACTTGGCCGTGGCCTCGGCGCCCGCCAGGTTGCGCGCGAAGACCACGGGGACGACGCGCGGCCCCAGGTCCCACGGATACGCGAACATGGCGAAGCGCTGGCCGGGGGCGCCGCCCGGCAGCGGAAAACTGCGGAAGGTGTACGGCCCCACGCTCACGCCGGACGCCGCCACGCTGCCCTGGGTCGTCAAAGTCACCAGTTCCATGCCGCCCTGGTTGATGTAGTGCTGGTGGCCGTCGGCGGTTACGTGCGGCGGAGCCAGCACCACGGTCACGTCGCAGCCCACGCTGTCGGCCCGGCCGCTGAAATCGTTGGAGACGGCTTCCACCACCACCCGCGCCTTGCCTTCCTTCAACTGCGGCACTTTGCTCTGGCCGGTTTCGAACGTCACGGTGCGCTCCGCGACGTGCCACTGCCAGATGAGATGGGCCGGCGGCGCGCTCTCGGAATACACTTCGGTGCGCGCGCCGTCCTGCTCGAGGTACGCCGCCAGGCTGCGCACGCCATGCGGGTTGGTCACCCGCACCGTAACCGGCGTCGAGACGCCCACCACCGTCACCGCCGGGCTGAAGGCCAGCCCGGTGTGGACCGAAAGCAGCGCCAGCGCGCCAACCGCCAGCACCACCAGCAACACCACCGCCGCGGCGATTTTCATTTCTTCACCCACGAGTCCAGCCAGTCGATGACCGTCGAGTACCACAGCCGGCTATTCTGTGGCTTCAATACCCAGTGGCCTTCGTCCGGAAAGATCAGCAGCTTGGCCGGAACTTTTTGCAGTTTCAGCGCGGTGAACAGCTCCAGCCCCTGCGAGTAGGGGACGCGGAAATCCTGCTCGCCGTGGATCACCAGCGTGGGCGTGTGGAAGTCCCTGGCATAACTGCTGGGCGACCATTTCTGGAAATCGTCGGGCTTGTCCCACGGCGTGCCGCCCATTTCCCACAGCGGGAACCACAGCTCCTCGGTGGCGCCGAATTCGTCGCGCTGATCGTAGACGCCGTCGTGCGTGACCAGCGCCTTGAAGCGCTCCGTGTGGCCCAGGATCCAGTCGATCATGAACCCTCCGAACGACGCGCCCGCCGCGCACACCCGCGCCGGATCGGCATAGGGCAGGTTGGCGGCCGCGTAATCCGTGGCCGCCATGATATCGTCGTACGCCTTCCCGCCCCAGTCTCCGTTGATCTCGTCGATGAATTTCTGGCCGTAGCCCGTGCTCCCGCGCGGATTCGGCATCACCACCACGTAGCCCGCGGCGGCGAACACCTGCGCGTTCCAGCGGTACGACCAGGAGTGCCCCCACGCGCCCTGCGGCCCGCCGTGAATCAGCATCAGCACCGGGTACTTCTGCCCCTCTTTGAATCCGTACGGCTTCACCACGAAGCTCTGCACCCGCGATCCGTCTTCGGTGTCCACCCAGAAATCCTCGAGCGGCGTGAGCTGATGGGCGCTGAGCGTCTCGTCGTTGAGGTGCGTCAGCGCCACCGCTTCGCCGCCCGCCGAAGAGGCGCGATAGATCTCGACCGGCGACACGCCGGACTGAGAAGTGTAGACCATGGTCCTGCCGTCGCGCGTCAACTGCATGTCGTCCAGCTCGGCGTCCGCCCGCGCCACGATTTGCAGCGGGCCGCCCCCCAGCGAGATCAGTTGAATGGCCTGCTGGCCGCGGTCCAGGGTGGTGAAAAACAGCCCCGCGGAATCGTGCTTCCAGGTGAAGCTGTTGACCCAGCGGTCCAGGGATTCGGTGAGGTTGGAGAGCTTGCCGGTCTTGCGTTCCAGCACCAGCAGGCGCCAGCGGTCGCTTTCATAACCGGCGCGGAACTGCGCGCGCCAGGCCAGGTACTTGCCGTCGGGCGAGTACCGCGGGTTGGAATCCGCGCCCGGCGTGGAGGTGATCTTGACCGGGTCGCCGCCCTTGATGTTCACCACGTACAGGTCGGAATTCGTGCTGGCGGCCGGCACCGGGTCGGCATTCATCGAATAGCAGACTTCCTGGCCGTCGGGCGAAATGTCGTAGTCGTCGGCGCCGCCGAGGGAAAACGGCGGCACGTCGATGGAGCCCGGAGTCAGGTCGCGGGGCGGTCCGCCGGCCACGCCGGTCACGAACAGGTGGCTGCGCCGGCGGGTCTGCCACTGCGTCCAATGGCGGTAGAGCAGTTCGGTGTAGATGCGCGCCCGGACCGGGCTGGCCTTCTCGGCGTCCAGGTTTTTCTTGTTGCAGGCGTCGTCGGCGCCGCATTCCGGATACACTTCGCTCGAGAAGAGCAGGTTCTTGCCGTCGGGGGAAAACAGCACGCCGCCGGCTTCGGTGGAGAAACTCGTGGCCTGTTTGGGATTGCCGCCGTCCGGGTCCATCAGCCAGATCTGGGAGCTTCCGCCGCGGTCGGAAACGTAGGCGATCCGGCTGGAATCGGGCGACCAGCGCGGCCGCTCGTTATCCCGGCCTTCGTGCGTGATCTGCCGCGGCGGCCCGCCGCTCTCCAGCGGCGCCACCCAGATTTCGGTGGGCTTCTGGTTGGCCGCCATGTCGACCGTCTGCACCGTGAACGCCACCCAGTGCCCGTCGGGCGAGATCTGCGGATCGCCGATCCGCGACAGCTCCATCATGGCGTTGAAATCGAACGGGCGCTTTTGGGCGAATAGCATCGCCGCCGACGCCAGCAACAGAAGGGGCCTCGCGCGCATACCCAAAATTGTAACCCTCTGTGGCATGCTAGCATGGACTTTTCCAACTACCTTGATTAAAGCCGTCAAAGGAACGAGGGACTTACTGCCTCCCGCGACCGCCGTGTGGAACCACGTGGAAACCGTTGCGCGCGCGGTGTTTCGCAGCTACAACTACCACGAAATCCGCACTCCGGTCCTGGAGGAGACGGCGCTGTTTGCCCGCGGCGTGGGCGCCGACACCGACATCGTCACCAAGGAAATGTACACCTTCGACGATCGCGACGGGTCTTCGCTCACCTTGCGCCCCGAGAACACCGCTTCGGTCATCCGCGCCTACATCGAACACCGCCTCGACCAGCGCCCCGGCGTGCAGAAGCTGTTCTACATGGGGCCCATGTTCCGCCGCGAGCGGCCGCAGAAGGGCCGCTACCGCCAGTTTTTCCAGATCGGCGCGGAGGCCATCGGATCGGAATCGCCGCTGGTGGACGCCGAAGTCATCGAGATGGTGGTGGAACTGCTCCACGGCGCCGGCCTCCAGGATTTCCGGCTTCTGCTCAACTCGGTGGGCGACCGGCATTGCCGCCCGCGTTTCGTCGAGCTCCTGCGCGAAGCGCTCCAGCCCGTCTCCGCGCGCATGTGCGTCGATTGCCGGCGCCGCGCCGAAACCAATCCCCTGCGCGTGCTGGATTGCAAAGTGGAGGCCGACCAGGAAATCGTCGAAGCGCTTCCCAGCATTCTCGACCACCTGTGCCAGCCGTGCCGCGACCACTTCGCGGCGGTCCGCGGGTTCCTTGAAGACCGCGGCATCCCAGCCGAAATCCGCCCCCGCATGGTGCGCGGTTTGGATTATTACATGCGCACCACCTTCGAAGTGGTGCATGGAGCGCTGGGGGCGCAGAATTCCGTGCTGGGCGGCGGCCGCTACGACGGCCTCGCCGAATCGCTCGGTTCGAAGGTTCACTCGCCCGGCATCGGGTTCTCCATCGGCGAAGACCGCCTGGTGATGAGCGTGGAGGCCGGCCACGCGCCGCCTCCGCTCGATCTGCTGATTGCGCCGCTGGGCGATGGCGCCGTGCGCCACGCCGCCCTGCTCGCCCGCGATCTGCGCCGCGGCGGGGTGTCGGTGGAATTGGTGGAAGCCAGGCTGACGCGCGCCATGGCGCTGGCCAACAAGCTGGCCGCGCGCTTCACGCTGATTGTGGGCGACAACGAACTGGCCCGCGGCCGATACGCGCTGAAGAATATGACCACCGGCGAGCAGCGCGAGGTAACCGCCGGGGAGATTGCCGCGCTATGTGGGGCAGGTTGTTAACCTGCGGCCGATTGGCAATCGGCCAGGCGAGCGAAGCTCGCTCGATCCACCATCCGTCGGAAGGCGGGTTACCAACCCGCCGCAGGTTACCAGCCTGCCCCACATTGCCCAAACTTAGGAACTGATACCATCGAATATGGAATCCTCCATACAATTGGATTTTCTCGGCGAGCTCCGCCGCACCCACACCTGCGGTGAGCTGCGCGCCGCCCACACCGGTCAAACGGTCCTGCTGATGGGCTGGGCCCATCGCCGCCGCGATCTGGGCGGCGTGATCTTCGTCCACCTGCGCGACCGCGAGGGCGTCACCCAGTTGGTCTTCCGCGAAGACGTGGATGCCGCCGTCCACGCCCGCGCCGCCGAAATCCGCGCCGAATACGTGGTCGCCGTGGAGGGCGCCGTGGCCCGCCGCAGCCCCGAAACCGTCAACCCCAATCTGGAAACCGGCGAAGTGGAAGTGGTGGCCTCGAAGGTCTGGATTCTCAACGAATCGCGTACCCCGCCGTTCCCCATGGAAGAGCACGTGGACGTGGGCGAGGACGTGCGCCTGAAATACCGCTACGTGGATCTGCGCCGCCCGCACATGCAGCGCAACGTCATTCTGCGCAGCAGGATTTCTTTCGCCGTGCGCCAGCACTTGACCGCGCAGGGCTTCCTGGAAATCGAAACGCCCTTCATGACGCGGTCCACGCCGGAGGGCGCGCGCGACTACCTGGTGCCCAGCCGTGTGCAGCCCGGCATGTTCTACGCGCTGCCCCAATCGCCGCAGATTTTCAAACAGCTCCTTATGATCGGCGGCTTCGAAAAGTACTTCCAGATCGTCCGCTGTTTCCGCGACGAGGACCTGCGCGCCGACCGCCAGCCGGAGTTCACCCAGATCGACATGGAGATGTCTTTCCCGCAGCAGGAGCGCGTGCTGGAGGCCGTCGAACCGCTGGTCCAGCGCATCTGCGAAGTGGCCGGGTACCGCGTGGAAACGCCGTTTCCGCGCCTCACCTACGCCCAGGCCATGCGCAGCTACGGCATCGACAAGCCGGATTGCCGCATTCCGCCCATGCACCCGGTGGAAGACCTGCTGCCCGATCTGGCCGCCGCCGGTCTGCCCCTGGTGGCCATTCACATACCGGGCACCGGCGCGCCCACCCGCAAGGAGCGCGACGAGCTGAAAGCCTTTGGTGCTGAGCGCGGCCTGCGCGTGTTCGACGACTCGAAACGCCTGGAGCGCGATTACCCCAGCCCCATGGCGCAGGTGCGCGAGCGCGTGGGCGCTGGCGAAAACGATCTGCTGGTGCTGGCCACCTGGGCCGGCGAACCCAAGGGCCACCGTCCCGAAGAGACCGTCTATCAGGCCTGCGGCCAGTTGCGCCTGTTCGCCGCGCAGAAGTTCAACGACCGGCACAAGCTGCTCGACCCCAGGAATTTCCAGTTCCTCTGGGTGCTGGATTTCCCCATGTTCGAATGGGACGAAGAGGAGCAGCGCTGGAGCGCCGCGCACCACCCCTTCACCTCGGTCCACGACGACGACCTGGAGAAGCTCACCGCCGACCCGGCGCGCTGCCGCGCCAAATCCTACGACCTGGTGCTGAACGGCGTGGAGCTGGGCTCCGGCTCGATTCGTATTCACCGCCGCGACATTCAGTCCAAGGTGTTCGCCGCGCTCGGCTTCAGCGAGGAAGAAGCCAAACACCGCTTCGGTTTCCTGCTGGAGGCCCTGGAATACGGCGCTCCTCCGCACGGCGGCATCGCCCTCGGTCTCGACCGCCTGGTGATGATCCTGGCCGGCGAAAGCTCCATCCGCGACGTAATCCCGTTCCCCAAGACCGCCCGCGCCACCGACCTGATGTGCGACGCGCCGTCGGCCGTGCCGGAGCGGAGCTTGCGCGAATTGGGGATCGCGATCCGGGGGGCGGGGAAGTAGGGGCGAGAGGCGGGCGACATACGCAACGGTCGGGGCCGTCTGAGAACTACAATGTAGCTCAGCGATGAATGATCGTCTTGAGAAGATACGTCAACTTCTGAGCGAACTCGAAGGTGACATAGAAGCCGGGCCGGCATCTGCCGGGGACCGCGATTTCTCCGCTCTGGAACTGCCGCTCATCATTCAGGAGATCGTCGACGATCTGCAGCCGCTTCTTACACCCTACGAAGCCGCATTCTATTGGTACCTCTTTCGACACTCGCTGGCCGAGGACGGCAATCCTCATCTGCGGTTCAGTACCCGCAGTCTTCGGAGAGCCGTGGTCAAGCCCTCAAAGTCCCATGCGGCCGAAAACACAATCTCGGTGGAAAAGGTGAGAGAGACACTTCGGGCCCTGGAAAGTGCCGGGGCGATCAGAAAGGAAGGCGAACCAAACTCAGACGGCACATTGTACCGGGTCTTAATCCCGGACGAGATCGAGGCGTGCCGAACGTATCGCTCGGAACGGACTGCGGCGGAGCCGAAGCCGGAAGTCTTGGCCGCCGATATCGACCACTACAACGTCCGAGAGAACCGCATCAAAGTATACGAGCGTGACGGTTACAAGTGCCACTACTGCGAAAAGCAGCTTACCCGGTTCACCGCTACGCTCGACCACGTCAGACCCGTAGCTGAAGGCGGCAACAACAGTCTTGAGAATCTTGTCACAGCTTGCCTTGGCTGCAACTCCCGCAAACACAAGCGGCCCCTCGGAGACTTCCTCGCGGAGCAGTGAGGGCAGATCCCCTCGGTGACCCTCACATCTGCTTCACCACCAGGCCGGGGACCATCCGGAAGTGGCGGACATTTGTTGTCGCTACCGCATAGTCGAACTCCAACGCGGTCACCCCGATTACCAGGTCCTGGAATGGAATCACCACTCCCCGTCGCCTGGACTCGCCATCGATCCTGGCCGCCCGGCGGGCGATGCTGAAAGTCAAAGGATACGTGGGAACGGCCGCGAACAGGTCGTCGAAGAACCTCTGCCGGTTCGCGGCTTGCGCCGCGTCCCTGGCGCGCCAGGTGCCGTGCTCCAATTCGATCACGCTCACGGTCGAGAGGGCTATCGCGTCTTGTCCCAAGCTGGCCCGGATCGCCGCCAGCAGTTCGTCGGCGGACTGGCGCCTACGCTTTCCGGCGACGACCACGCTGGAATCGAGGATCAGTCCCATACCGACGTGTCGAGTGGCTGGCGGCTGGCGATGATCTCTTCGAGATCCTCGGCATACTCCTCATCCAGTTTCGCCCCCGAGCCGTGCGCCTTGGCCAGCGCGATGCACTCGTCGATGGGACGGCCCGGCCCTCTCACGGGACTGATAACGGCCACCGGCCGGTGGTCCTGCTCCACCACAACCTCGGCCCCGTGCTTGAGTGTTTCCAGCACGGCGGCGAAGTTGCCCGACACCTGGGCCTCTGTCATGTGAACCCGTTCCATATTCTCTATCTTACGACTCCCTCACCATCGCCCGCAGCCACTTCGGCGCCGGCTTGTGCAACACGGTGAGATGCCCATTCTCGAAGATGGCCACCAGGCGGTACGGCCTCCGCAGATCGTCGTTGTCGAAGATCCGAACGTGCGGCAGCTTGCGAATGGCTACCGCCAGATTCGCCAGCGTGCGCGGAAAGCGGGCAGCCAGCTTATCGGCCGGGACGTCGTGGCCGCCTTGCGAAACGCGCATGGCCACGCGCTCCTCGCTCACGCGCGGCGAGGAGACCCCGATGAAGCACATTACCACGGTGTATCCGGCTTGCGCGGCCGCCTTGAGAAACTCGACCTTTTCGCCCACGGGATCGGAGAAGACCGTCTCGTACACGAAGCTCTCGCGCTGGCGCACCAACTCTTCCCGCACGGCGCAGGCCAGGCGCGCCGCGGCGTAGGCGTCGATGTCCATCTCCCGCGCCCACACATCGGCGTTCAGAAAGCGCAGCCCGGCGGCCTGGAGATGCGACCGGTAGAATGTCGTCTTGCCTGCCCCGTTCGGCCCGGCAATCGCCACGATAACGGGGCGCCGGTCGAGCGCGTGGCTCATTTTCGCCGGGCCCTGGCGGCGACCGGGCGGAATTCGCGATTCACGAAGCGGCCCACGGTCCGGTGGCCGTCCTCGGCGATCCGCACCAGCAGGCCGGGCCGGTCGGGGTGCGGTTCGTAATGGGGAAACGGCTGGCTGCCGAGGAAGCCGGTCACCCGCGCGCGTCCCTCGGCGGTGTCCACGGTGTCAAGGCATTCCGAAAGCGGCCGGGCGGCGGCATCGCGGCACAGGGCCAGCGCCTGCCGCCCTTCGAGCAGCAGGTCCACGCTCCGGCCCAGCCGCGCCCAGAATTCCACCTGCCCGGCGATGGAGCGCTCCACGATCTCCCCCGCCAGCCGGGCGTCCAGTACAAGGCCATCGGATAGCTTCACGGGCTGGCTCATATCCCCACGGTAGCATAACGCTACCTTTTCGGCGTCAACCGCTCCACCAAACTCCGGAAATCGCGCGGCGGCGCGCAATCGATCGCGATTCGCTCCCCCGTCCGCGGATGCGCGAACCCCAGACGCGTGGCGTGCAGCGCCACCCGGTCGATCAGCCGCTCCGACGCTTCCGCCGCGTGGTACTTGCGGTCGCCGATCACCGGGTGGCCGATCGCCGCAAACTGCGCGCGAATCTGGTTCTGCAGCCCGGTCACCAGCGTCACCCGGACCAGCGCCGCGCCGCCGAGCACCCGCTCCACGGCATACCGCAGTTCCGCGCGCGCCGCTTCCGGATCGGCCTCGGTGCGCAGTTTCTGCACCATGCCCACCCGCCGGAAGTAGTGCACCAGCGCCGCTTCACCAGGCGAGGGATGGCCGCGCACCACCGCCAGATACTGCCGCTCGGGCGTGTGCGCCATGAACTGCCGCACCAGCCGGTCGCGGTCTTTTTCGGTCTTGGCGAAGAGCAGAATCCCCGAAGTGAAGCGGTCGATGCGATGCACCACGAAGCAGCGTTGCCGCTTTCTGCGCAGCGCCCCGGCCATGAGCGACCACGCCGACGCCGTGCGCGAGCCGGGTATCGGCACCGCCGCCAGGCCCGCCGGCTTGTCGATGGCCGCCACGGCGTCGTCTTCGTAGAGCACGAAAAGTTCCGGTGGGAGTTTGCCCATTCCGAGCCCCATTATCGCAGCCGCGCGCGCCTCTTGACCTGTCTACAACTTCAGGGTCGATACTGAAGGAACCATGCCGCTGACCGTCACCCGCCTGGCGCGCGCCTGCCAGATCGCCCGCAGCACGGTGCTCTATTACGAATCCATCGGCCTGCTGTCCCGGCCCCGCCGCACCGCCGGCAACTACCGCCTCTATTCCGAGGCCGATCTCGAGCGCCTGCGCCGGATCTGCGCCTACCGCAACTCCGGCCTGACTCTCGCCGACATCCGCTCCATTCTGGACGCCCCGCAAACCGCCGGCGCCGCCGCCGTGCTGCGCCGCCGGCTGGTGGAGTTGGACGCCGCCATTCTTCAACTCCGCAATCACCAGCAGGCCATCGCGCGCCTGCTGCAGCCCAACGTTTTACCCAGGAGAACCGCCATGGTCACCAAAGAGAAATGGGTCGGCGTGATGCAATCCGCCGGCTTCACCGAAGACGACATGCGCCGCTGGCACGCCGAGTTCGAGAAATCGGCTCCGGCCGAGCACCAGGAGTTTCTGGAGTTCCTGCACATCCCGCCCGCCGAAATCGAACGCATCCGCGAATGGAGCCGCGGCGGGAGGCAGGCGCCGCCGGGTTGACAGGCGGAAGCGCCTGTCCCACATTGCGGCCGAAGCAGTTGCGGGCAGAGTGGGGCAGGCGCTTCCGCCTGCCAACCGGTTCTTTCACGGTTTCTCGCGGCCGCGGCTCCGATGAGCGTTCAGATCCGCGACTGGAGCTGCCGCGCGGCGAAGGCGTCCCCGGCCTAATCCCGCCTGGCCTTCAGCACATCCACCGATTCCCGCACGGCGTCGGCGCTCTTCTGCAGCATGGCCCGCTCGCTATCGGTAAGCTGGATCTCGTAGATCTTCTCGATTCCCCCGGCGCCCAGCTTCACCGGCACGCCCACGAACAGTCCATCGACGCCGTATTCGCCTTCCAGAAGAGCCGCGCACGGCAGCACCTTCTTCTTGTCCTTCAGAATCGATTCGGCCATCTCCACCGCCGCCGCCGAGGGCGCATAGTAGGCGCTGCCGGTCTTGAGGCACTTCACGATCTCCGCCCCGCCGTTGCGCGTTCGCTCCACGATGCGGTCGATGGTGGCCTGGTCCATCAGCTCCGTGAGCGGAATTCCCGCCACGCCGCTCAGCCGCACCAGTGGCACCATGGTGTCGCCGTGGCCGCCCATCACCACCGCCGTGACGTTCTCCACCGATACCCGGAGTTCCTGCGCGATGAAGGCCCGGAACCGCGCGCTGTCCAGCACGCCGGCCATGCCCACCACGCGGCTCTTCGGAAACCCCGACACCCAGTAGGCCGCCTGCGCCATGGCGTCCAGCGGGTTGGTCACCACGATGATGACGCAATCCGGCGAGTACTTCGCCACCTGCGCCGTGGCCGAGCCCACGATCTCGTAATTGGCCATCAGCAGATCGTCGCGGCTCATTCCCGGCTTGCGCGGGAATCCGGCGGTGACGATGGCCACGTCGGAATCCTCCGTGAGCGCGTAATCGTTGGCGCCCGTGACCGTTACGTCGTATCCCTGAACCGGCCCGGACTCGAGCAGATCCAGGCCTTTTCCCTGTGGAACGCCCTCCACCACATCCACCAGCACCACGTCCGCGAGTTCCCGGTCGGCAATCCGCAGAGCGCAGTTCGCGCCGACGTTTCCGGCGCCCACCACCGTGACTTTCTTTCGCAAGGCCCCTCCTTCAGTCTTTGGGAGAAAATGCATCTCAATTATAGCTATAGCCGCCGGCCGCCGGCACGCCTCCGGCCCCCATCCGCACCGGCTGTCGCGAAACCCGCCGCGCCCGCCGGGCGCATCGCGGCAACCGTTGGCCGCGGCGCATTCTGCTACAATCGATGCTTCCTTTTGGTGGAGACAGAGCGGGGAGACCGGGCAACGCGCGCGGGACCGATCGGCCTGGTGGATGAGGCCATCGGAACGCGCCAGGCTTGAAGGAAATTGGAGAAGATCGCATGGGTGAAGCTTTAGGAATGATTGAAACTCGCGGGCTGGTGGCCATGATCGAGGCCTCCGACGCGATGGTGAAGGCCGCCAAGGTTACGCTGGTGGGCTTCGAGAAGATCGGATCGGGGTATGTCACCGCCATGGTTCGCGGGGATGTGGCCGCGGTTCGCGCCGCCACCGACGCCGGGGCGGCCGCCGCCCGCCGCGTCGGCGAGCTGATCGCGGTGCACGTGATCCCGCGCCCGCACTCCAGCCTGGAAGACGTGCTGCCCATCGGCAAGTCGCAGGCGCAGGCCGCCGGCAAGTAGCCGGTTGACGGGATCTACATGATTCTCGCCCGCGTAGTGGGCACAGTGGTGGCCACACGGAAAGACCCCCGGCTGGAGGGGAAAACGCTGCTCATCCTGAAGCCCATATCCCCCGAGGGCCACGACGAGGCTGGTTACGTGGTGGCCGTGGATACGGTGAGCGCCGGCTACAAGGAGCGCGTGATTGCCGTCTCGGGCAGTTCGGCGCGCATGGCCCAGGGGTGCAAGGACACGCCCGTGGACACCGCCATCGTCGGCATCGTGGACGAAGTCCACCTGGATTGAAGCTATGTACCTGGGCCGCGTGGTGGGTTGCGTGTGGGCCACCGTGAAGAACACCGAGCTGGAAGGCCACCGGCTGCTGGTGGTGCAGCCGCTCACTCCCGAGTTGAAGGAAACCGGCAAGCGGCTGGTCTGCGGGGACTCCACCGGAGCGGGCGCCGGGGAGCTGGTCTACTGGGTGCGCGGCCGGGAAGCCAGCCTGCCGTTCGCGCCCGGCGCGCCGCCCTTCGATACCACCATCGTGGGGATCGTGGATTCGGTCCACCTGGGACCGGCCGCGGCGAAAAAAAAGAAAGCCCCGCCGGGCGGAAAGGCCAAATCATGCTGATCGCCCGCGTGGTGGGAGAACTCACGGCCACCCAGAAGCACCCCAGTCATGAAGGGCTGAAACTGCTGCTGGTGCAGCCGCTGAACCTGGACGGCAGCCTGCGCGGCAACGCCGTAGTGGCGCTGGACGCGGTGGATGCGGGCGTAGGGGATCGGGTTCTGCTGGCCACCGAAGGGTTCTGCGCCATGACCTCGGTGGGGCGGGTGAATTCACCGATCGACATGTCGGTCATCGGGTTTATCGATCATGTCGATCTTGCGCCCGGCGTGGCGTGAGCGTCTGCGCGAATTCGACATCACCACCGCCGCCAGTCCCGCCAGAGCCACCCATTTCCCGGCTTCGATGCCGAGGTTGGTGTTGCCGAGGGCCTCGTAGCTGTCGCGATAGGGCGAGTAGCCGGTCGGGGGAACGAAGTCCAGCAGCCGGCTCAACCCGTGCAGTTCCGGCATGACCAGGAAACGTTGCACCGCGACCACCACCACCAGCAGCAGCGCCAGGGCCAGGGCGACCTTGTCTTCGTTGGTGAGAAACAGCAGATAAAAGAAGAACGCCATGCCTCCCAGCAACTGCACGTCCTCCCAGACTTCGAAACACGTGCGGTTCTGCTCGTCGGCCTGGTAGCGCAGGAGCATGCGCGAGTCGGCCGCTCCCAGCTTGAGGATGCGGATGGCGGCGCTGGGCTGCGGATCGCGCAGCGTGCGATCCACCACGCGGAGGTTGCCGGCGGCGACGAGCTGGAGGATCGCTCCGCCGGCCAGCCACATGCCCACGATCAGACAGGTGAACGCGCGGGATCGCATGAATATCCGATTCTAGCAGGCGGCGCAGCCGCCTAAAGCTTCCGCCCGATCCGGCCGATCTATGGTGGTGAGTGAGGTGGCATGCCGTTATTGAATACGAAGAACCTGGGGGCGATTTCCTGGGAACCGGAATCGGAAATCGAGTTTCCCTGCGGGCTTCCGGGGTTTGAAGACCGCCGGCGGTTCGTGGCGGTGCATTTTGGCCATACCGACCCGCTGATATTTCTGCAGAGCGTGGAGGATGCCGCGCTTTGCCTGATCACCCTGCCCGTCCGGGTGGTGGACGCCGGCTACCGTCTGACCGTGAGCGAGGAAGACCTGGGTCTGGTGGGCCTGCCCACCGACCGGCCTCCGCGCATCGGGGAAGACGTTCATTGCATGGCGGTGCTCTCGCTCCGGGAATCCGGTACGACCGCCAATCTGCTCGCCCCGGTGATCGTCAACCTGAAAAACCTGAAAGCCGTTCAGGCGGTGGCGCAGGAGGGCGGCTACTCGCACCAGCATCCCCTGCCGGCGGGAGAGATGGCGGCCGCATGCTGATGATGTCGCGCCGGGAAGGAGAAACCATCCTGATCGGCGATGCCATTGAGATTGTGATTACGCACATCGGCCGCACGCGGGTGCGGGTGGGCATCCGCGCGCCGCGGGAAACGCCGGTAATCGCGCGCGAGGTGAAGCTGGTGCGCGAGGAGAACCGCGCCGCGGTGGCCGCGGGAGGCTCGCCGGCGGCCCTGACCGGCCTGATCGCGCGGCTGAAACCCGCGCAGCCGCCCGGGAACCGCAGCCCGGGATGACGGCGCCGTCTGTCCCCGGGTTTTCGCCCCGTCCGTGAACTCCCGCTTGTCTCCCGGTGGGACATCCCCGCCGAGCCTTCGTCCCGTCCGCCCACTCCCGCCCGTCTCCCCGTCAGCTTCCCCGCGGCGGGCCGCCCATCTGGCTCGTCTCCGCTCCAACTACGTCCCCGGCCGCGCCCCTCCGCCATCCGCCTGTTTGCGGCACCAGATGCGCCACATGTCGCGGTAGGCCGCCTCCAGTTCGCGGGTGAAGCCGGCTTCGTCCATGTAGGCCGACGATTGGAACGCCTTGCGGATATTCCGGCGGATGCCCGGAATCCGGCCCACAATCCCGGCCAGGAATACCGCGGCTTTGACGTACTGCTCGGGCGAACTGGCGATGGTATCCGGCAAACCAACCGACTTGAGAGCCGTGGTGCTGGCCCGCTGCACCGCCAGCCGGCCATCCATGGCTACCATCGGGACTCCCATCCACAGCGTGTCCATGGTGGTGGCGCCGCCCTGGTAGGGAAACGGATCGAGCGCGATATCGATCCGGCTGTACGCCGCCAGGTACTCTTTCGTTCCGGCGGGGCCTTCGAATTCGATCCGCTCTCCGGCGATGCCCTCCTTGCGGAACCAGCCCTGGTAACGGTCGCGCATCACCTTCGTATCCAAGGACCAGTACTTCATCAGGATGCGGCTCTGCGGAACCCGGCGCAGTATCTCCGCCCAGACCTTCACCACCTCGCGGCCGATCTTGTTCGGGCCGTTGAAGGATCCGAACGTAATATAGCCGCGTTCCAGCCAGGGCGTGGGCGTGAGCGCCGCGTCCACCGCCGCGCGGTAACAATAGGGGACCCGCGGCAGCCGGTACACGGTCTCGCTGAAACAAGGCTCCGTTCCGGGGCAAGGCATCTCGGCGTTGCCCAGGAAGTAATCCATGGTCTGAAGCCCGGTGGTGCTCAAGAACCCCATCCAGTTGACCTGAATGGGGGCGGCCTTGCGCGCGAACGCCCAATAGTACTCGAGCGGCATGGTATGTCCCGCCAGGTCCACCAGGATGTCGATTTCATCGGCGCGGATGCGCTCATCCAGCGCCCGGCCGGATTCCAGGCACGGCACGAAGCTGTCCACCAGTTTGGCAACCTCGGCGGTGCGCGCGTCGGTCTTCCGGCTGGCGGAGTACACCGTGACCGAGAATTGCGCGCGATCGTGGGATTCCAGCACCGGCGGCAGGAACTTCATGACCGGGTGCTCGCACAGATCCGGAGACACGTAGCCGATCTTGAGCCGCCTGCCGGGATCGGCCAGGTTGGCAAACCGCTGCACGGGCCGCGCCACATGCGCCGCATGGATCGAATGGAAGCGGCCGGCTTCGGCGTACAACGCCTCGGGGGTGGTCTCCGGAAGAAAGCTCAGAAGGTAGATCACCTGGCTGTGGAGCCGGATGTCCGGCGCCATCTCCAGGGCGCGGCGGAAGCTCCGCACGGCCTCCCGGGGGTGAAACACCACCGTATATGCCATGCCCCGCGCCACGTGGGAAGGCCGGTCGCCGGGGAACTTCCGCAGTTTCCGGTCGGCCTCGGCAATCGCCCGCAACAGGCACCGGAACCCTTCGGCGAAATCGCGCTGCTGCTTGAGCTGTATGCCCAGGCCCAGCCAGGCCCCGGCCAGGTGCGGGTCGATGCGGGTGGCCTGGCGGTAAAGTTCCAGGCCGCGGTCGGCTTCGCCACGATCCACCAACGCGCTGGCTTCCAGGGACAGGGCTTCGGCGGAGGCCGCGTCCGGCGGCCGGGACCGGTGGCGGCCGGGCGCAATCCGGCCGGTCTCTGTTTTGGGCACCTGAGCGGAAAGTGCCGCCGGCGTGGAGAAAATCTCGCAAATTCGGGCCGGGCGCCGGAATGGCCGCCGGCCGGGCCCCCAGCCGCCGCTACTCCCCGGCCGGCGCCGCCCGCTTCCGGCACCACCCGCGCCACATATCCCGGTAGGCTGCCTCCAGTTCGCGCGTGAAGCCGGTTTCGTCCATCAGCGGCGAGGCTTGCGCCGCCTTGCGGATATTGCGCCGCATCTCCGGAATCCGGCCCACGATCCCGGCCAGGAATACGGCCGCCTGCACGTACTTCGCGGGCGAGTCCGCCACGGTGTCGGGCAATCCCACCAGGCGGAGAATTCCGCTGGTGGCCCGCTGCACCGCCAGCCGGCCGTCCATGGCCACCAGGGGGACTCCCATCCACAGCGTGTCCATGGTGGTGGCGCCGCCCTGGTAGGGAAACGGATCGAGCGCGATATCGATCCGGCTGAAGCTGGCCAGGTACTCTCCCAGGTTGCTGCGCCCCTCGAACTCCACCCGCTCCCCGGCGATGCCCTCCTTGTGCAGCCACCCCCGATAGCGGTCGTGCATTACCTCCGTATCCATAGTGCGGTACTTGAACAGGATGCGGCTCCCCGGGACGCTGCGCAGAATCTCCGCCCAGACCCGCACCACCTCGCGCCCGATCTTGGCCGGGTTGTTGAACGACCCGAAGGTGACGTAGCCGCGTTCCAGGCAGGGCGCCGGCGCCACCGGGGTGTCCATCGGCGCGCGGTAGCAATACGGGGCGCGCGGCAGCCGGTACACGGTTTCCAGGAAACAACCCTCCGTGCCGGGGTACGGCATGTCGGCGTTGCCCAGGAAGTAATCCATGGTCCCCAGCCCGGTGGTGCTCAACACCCCCAGCCAGGAGACCTGAACCGGGGCGGCTTTGCGCGCGAAGACCCAGAAGAAATCGAGCGGCATGGTGTGGCCCGCCAGGTCCACCAGGATGTCGATCCCGTCGGCGCGGATGCGCTCCTCCAGCGCCGCGCCGGACTCCGCGCCGGTCACGAACTCTTCCACGTGGCTGCGGAGCATATTCGTGAACACGTCGGTCTTCTTACCGAGCGAGTACACCGTCAGCGCGAATTGCGAGCGGTCGTGGCGTTCGAAGACCGGCAGCAGGAACTTGGTGACCGGGTGGGCGTACAGATCCGGGGACACGTAGCCGACCTTCAGCGGGCGGTTGGGATCGGGCCGGTTGGGGTGCGGCCGCGCCTGCCGCGCCAACCCGGCGGCGTACAGCGCATTGAAGCGGCAGGCTTCGGCGTAGTGCGCTTCCGGGGTGTTCCCGGGGAGGAAATTCATGAGGAAGAACAACTGGCTGTGGAGCATCGCCTCGGGCGCGATTTCCAGGGCGCGGCGGGCGCTTTCCACGGATTCCGCGGGACGGTACAGATCGCAGTACGCCAGGCTCCGCGCCACGTGGGAAGGCCGCTCGGCGGGCGACTTCCGCAGCGCCCGGTCGGCTTCCGCAATCGCCCGCAGGAGGCAGCGGTACCATTCGCCGTCCTCGCGCTTTTCCTTGAACTCGCGGCCCAGGCCCAGCCAGCCCGCCGCCATGTGCGGGTCGGTGCGGACGGCCTGGCGATAGAGTTCCTCGGCGCGGGCGCGTTCTCCCATTTCCCCCAGCCGGTAGGCTTCGATGGCCAGGGCCGGCGCGGCGTGCGGGTCGGGCGGGGCGGAGTTGTGGCGGCCGGGCGCAACCCGGCCCGTGCGGGCCTTGGGCACTGAACCTGAGAGTGCGATTAAGGCGGAAAATTCTCAAAAAACAGGCGTGGCGCCCTTCCCAAGCGATGCAAAGCGGCCATCCAATTTCCCCGGCTCGACGCCGATGAGAGCTTTGACCGGCAAGATGCCGGCGCCAGACTTGAAAGGATTTCACCATGCTTTCCATCCAAACGAACGTAAGCTCTCTCATTGCCCAACAGAACCTGAACATCAACAACGAGTTTCAGGCCAACACCATTCAGCAGTTGACGTCGGGTTACCGCATCAACTCCTCCGGCGACGATGCGGCCGGGTTGGCGGTTGCCAACAAGTACCGCAACAGCGTCGCCGAACTGACCCAGGGCGTCGCCAACGGCAACGACGGCGTGGCCCAGTTGCAGATCATGGACGGCGGAATGAGCAACATTTCGCAGATCCTGGACCGGTTGAAGACTCTGGCCACCCAGTCGGCTTCCGGAACCCTCTCGGGCGGCGACACCACCCGCGCCACCCTGAACAGCGAGTTCCAGACGGATCTCGGAGAAATCGACCGGCAGGCGCAATCCATCGGGTTGAACACCAACGGCGCGTTCGCCACCAACCTGAGCGTCTATCTGGGCGAAGGCAGCGGCAGCGCTTCGCTCGCCAACGGACAGGTCGTCCTGGACCTGTCGAAGTCCGCCGTGGACAGCCAGGCCCTGGGAATGAAGGGCATGCAGTCGGTGAATTCGAATGTCAGTCTGGGCCCCACTTCGGCCAGCTCGGTGCAGAACATCGTCAGCAACTCCGGCAACGCCGAAGCCACCTCGGGCTATGCCCTGCTCCAGTTCTCGGGCGCGGGCTTCTCCGATGCCGGCACCGCCCAGGTGTCGGTGAACCTGGCGGGCGTCACCGACATGGGTAGCCTGGTGACGGCCGTCAACAATGCCATCCAGGCCACCGGCGAGGGCAAGACCGCGGCAGCCTCGGCATTCGCGGGCGCCAACATCGTGGCCAGCGTGTACACCGACGAGAACGGCGGCCAGGAGCTGGCGTTCACCTCCAGCACGGCGGCGTTCCAGGTGCAGGCCGGCGACCAGATGGGCAACGCCCTGCTCGGCAACGTGGTGGGCGGCAACACGGCGCAGGGTATTGCCGTCACCGGCACCAGCGCCACCACCGTGACCGGCGCGGCCACGCAGAGCGGCAACTTCAGCGCCGCCCAGCCCGTGAAGCTGGTGGTTTCCGGCGGCGGCCTGGCCAGCCCCGTCACCTTGACCCTCAACGACAGCGCCCAGACGAGCACCACCAACGCCATCATCGATCTGGAGACCCAGTTCGCCAACAACTCGCAGTTGCAGGCCGCGGGCATGAGCATGACCGGTTCGAGCGTGGTCGGCAATTCGCTCAGCTTCAACAGCGCCAGCGGCCAGGCCTTCAATATCCAGGTGACCGGCGACACCCAGAACCTGTTGGGCCTCGGCTCGTTCCTGAGCGGAACGGGAGGCACCAGCAGCTATACCAGCCTCACCGCCGGCAGCGCGTACAGCGCCACCGCGCTGACGGGCGGCTCGGGCAGCGTGCAGGGCGCCGCCGCCGGCCTGGAAGTTTCCATCAACGGACAGGCTTCCACGGCGCTCACGCCCATCGACCTGACCACCGGCGCCAGCGCCACCGCCGCCAGTCTGACCGGCTCCATCGTCGGCGCCACCACCAACAACCCCAACGGCGTCAGCGCGGTGGATGTCACGGCCGCCAACAACAACCTGAACATCACGGTCACCAACAACGGCGTCGCCGACAACCAGATCTTCTCGCTGGCGACCACGGCCCAGGTGGCCACCGCCGGATCCAGCCAGGCGACCATGCAGAGCACCTATTTTAATAGTGGTCAGCTCATAGTCTCGGCCGCCGCCAACAACAACCAGTTCAATGTTTCCTACGATGGCGGGGCGGTGCACACGGTGTCCATCGCCAACGGCACTTACACCGCCAAGGACGCTTTCCTGGGCGCTGTCAACAACGCGCTCGCCACGGCCTACGGCGGCACCAGCCCCTTCACGGCGACCTGGGGGACCACCGGCACGGATACCGGTTTGCTGACCATCACCAACAACGCCACCGGCAGCCAGTCCTCGATCGCCCTCAGCCAGGCCCTGTACTCCTCCAGCGGCTCGGTAGCCGGGACGCTGTCGGAATCGACCGGCTTTTCCAGCCCGCTGGTGGTATCGGCGGCCAACCACAACAACCAGTTCAATGTTTCGGTGGATGGCGGGGCCACGCAACTGGTGACCCTGACCGCCGGATCGGCCACCTACACCAGCGCCGCCGCGTTCATGACCGCCTTCACCAATGCGCTGGCCAATGCCACCGGTGGCGCGGTCGCCGCCACCGCCAGTTGGGGCCCGACCGGCACCGGCGATCTGACCCTGACCTCCAACTCCCAAGGCGCTAACTCTTCGGTGGCCGTCAGCGCGGTCACCTATGGCAGCCAGGCCGCCGTGGTGGCGGGTACCAGCCCGCTGACCAACACCAGCTTCGGCGGCAGCGGACTGGCAGTCACCGCCAACAACAACCACTTCTCGATTGCCCAGGACGGCGGCGCCGCGCAAACCATCACGGTCGCGGCCGGCACCTATACCAGCGCCGCCCAGTTCCTGACCGCGCTCAACGGCGCGGGCAGCCTCAACAGCACGGTCACCGGCCAGACCGCGAGTTTTGGCGCGTTGGGCGGCGGCGGCGTGGGCGCGCTGACCATTACTTCCACTACCGGCAACAGCGGCGCGGGCTCCACGGTGACCATCGGCCAGGTCAATTACAGCACTGCGGCCACGCTCAGCGGGACAGTGGCGAAGGGCAGCTATCCGACGTCCACCACGTCCGGCGTCAACGACTCGTTCCAGGTTTCGGTGAACGGCGCGACGGCGGTAACGGTGGCGCTGGGCACGGCCACCTTCACCAGCGCGGACCAGTTCATTGGCGCCCTCAGCAGCGCCGTCAGCAGCGCCACCGGCGGAGCCGTCTCGGCGGCCTGGGGAACGGCCGGCACCGACACCGGCAATCTGAGCCTGATTTCCACCAGCACCGGCTCGGCCGCTTCGGTGGGCGTCAGCGCGGTCACCACCTCCACCCGGGCGGCGCTGTCGGGTTCGACTTTGCTCAACAGCGACAGCAGCTTTACGAGCGGGCTGGCAGTGACCTCCAGCAACGACACGTTCGATATTTCGCTGGATGGCGGCCCCGCGGAGGCGGTGTCGATCGCCGACACCACCTACACCAGCTCGGGCCAATTCCTGACCGCCCTCAACGCCGCGCTCGTAACCACCACCGGCACGACTCCACCTAAGATCGAGGCCAGTTGGGGGGCGCTTGACGGCAGCGGCACCGGCGCGCTGACCTTCACATCCCGTAGCGGCAGCTCCGCCACCGGCCTCGCTTCCTATGTGGCCGTCAGCGCGGACGGCGCCAACACCGGCGTTGCGCTCATCGGCTATTCCGGAGGGGCCAGCGCCGAGGGCGCGGTAGTCGCTAACACCGGCCTTACGACCATTGGCATAAACGCCGGGGCGGTCGGCCACGGCGCCAGCGGGGTCGACGGCGGCATGGCGGCCCTGGGCTTCACCAACGGCCAGGAAGCCAGCGGCGTCAACAACGCCCTGACCAACGGCGGCCTAGCCGCCATCGGCCTCAACGGGGCGAGCCCCACGCAGGGCTCGGCCACCGCGGCCGACAGCCTGTTCTCGACTCTCGGCATGAGCGCCACCCTGGGGCGCGGCCAGGACGACGTGCCCACCACGCTCCAATCCATCGCGCAGCAGATCCAGACGCAATTCGGCGCCTATGCCACGGTGTCGCTCACCAATACCAACCGGCTGGTCATCGCCAGCGCCACGAACGGCGCCAATTCCTCGGTGACCATCAACGCTCCGGCCACCCACAGCGCCAACACGCTGCTGGGCCTGTCGGGAACCGCCAGCGGCACCAACAGCTCGCTCACGGACATCGTGAACAACCTCAATGCGCAATTCGCGGCCAACGCCATATACCAGAAAGCCGGGCTGAAGGCCGCCGCCACCAATTCGGGCAATACCGGCCCCGGCAACTACCTCACCGTATCCTCCAATAACGGGACCCAGTTCCGCCTCAATGCACTGGGCGGATCGGCCACCCAGACCAACGCCGTGGCAGCCTCCTCCACCGTGACGCAGTCCAATATCGCCGGTTCGCCGGTGGCGGTGACCCAGGGCACCAACGACCAGTTCAACATTGCGGTGGACGGCGGCACGGCGGTGACGGTGACGCTGGGCGCGAGCACCGGCTACGCCACCGCCAACGCGCTCAAGACGGCTCTCCAGAACGCCATCAACCAGACCAGCCTGAACGGCCAGGTGACGGTGGGCTGGGGCGGGGCCGGCACCAACGGCGGGCTGACCCTCACCGACGCCAGCGCCAACACGGGCACGGCCTCTACCCTGACCCTCAGCGAAGGCAACGGCGCCATGGCGGACCTGGGCTTTACGGCGGGCACCAGCACCGGAGCGCAAGCCGCCGAGAACCTCGGGTTCGGGGTGGCCGGCTCCACTTTCGTCGGCCAGGCTCCATCCTCCACCGGGACCACGATGAGCACGCAGCTTGCCAACGGCGTCTCCAATACCACGGCGGTCGATTTCAACGCCCTGAACTACGGGACCGACAAACAGGCCCTCACATTCTCGGCCATGGACGCCAACGGGGTGTTGGAAACCAAGACCATCACGCTCGAAAACAACACGCTCACCAACACCAGCAACACCGCCGGCGCCAACATCGACAGCGCCGTGGCCTACATCAACCAGCAGCTCCAGGCCAGCACCAACATGCCGGCCCTGCAGCAGATCGTGGCCGTCACACAGGCCAATAGCGGGGGAACGGCGGAGCAGATCAACTTCGTCAGCAACCTCAGCGCCTTCACGGTGGGCATCGGCGCCAGCGCCAACGGCACCGACGGGCTCAATGGCGGCGCGGCCACGCAACTCAAGTCGACGCAGAACAACTCCGCGGCCACCATGTCGATCGCCTCGGAAGCCTCCGCCCTGCAGGCCATTACCGCCATCACCAACGCGGTCAGCGCGCTCGGCTCGGCGCAAGCCGCGGTCGGCAAGGGCGAAAACCAGTTGAATTACGCCGTCAACCTGGCGCAATCGCAGATCACCAACTTCTCGGCCGCCGAATCGCAGATTCGCGACGCCGACGTAGCCGCCCAGGCCGCCAACCTGTCCAAAGCCCAGGTCCTGCAGCAGTCCACGATTGCCGCCATGGCCCAGGCCAATTCCGCTCCGCAGGCAGTGCTTTCGCTGCTCAAGGGCTAACTGAAACCGCTCATGGCGGGGGCTCGTCCCCCGCCCGGGCATGAACCTTCTCGGGCCGGATAGGACGCTTTTGTCCTGTCCGGCCCTGGAGTCGTTTATGGGCACTTCCATCGGTTCTCTGACTTCTACGGCTACCGCCAGCAACGGTCTCACGGCCAACGGCAGTTCCAGCTCTTCCAGCGCCGGCTCCAGCGGCACCACCGAATTCACCGGCACCAGCGAGTATTCCGCCGACCTGCAGAACGTCATCAATCACGCCGTGCAGGTCGCGGATCTGCCGATTGAACTGCTGCAAAACCAGCAAAGCGACCTGACCGATCAGTCCAACGAGCTGACCACCATGGACGGCCTGCTCTCCACCTTGCAAACCTCGGTCCAGTCCATTCAGTCGGCCATGGATGGATCTTCCTACACCGCCGACATTTCCGATCCGACGGTGGTCGGCGCCTCCTTGACGGACGGAGCGGCCGAGGGCGTCTATCCGATCGAAGTCGACGACATCGGCTCCTACGCGTCGGGAACCACCGATAGCGACTGGGGGACGCCGGCCGCCAATGCCTCCTTCAAGCTGGTGGTGAACGGGCAATCCTATGCCATTTCGAGCACCGATACCAGCGCTACCGGAATCGCCAACGCCATCAATCAGCAGTACGGCAACCTGGTGCAGGCCACCGTGCTCAACGCGGGCTCCGGATCGACGGCCGACACGCGCGTTTCGCTGCAGGCGGTGGCGCTGGGCGCGCAGACGCTGGATCTCCAGACATCCGCCGGCGCCAGCCTCTTCGGCGCCTCCGGCCAATCCGTCGCCGGGTCCGAGGCGGAGTACAGCATTCCCGGCACCGGGGCGGCGCCGGTCTACACCAACTCCCGCAATGTGACCATTTCGCCGGGCGTCACCCTGACCATGCTGGCGGCATCGCCGGGCAATGAGGTGGATGTCACCGTCACCCGGCCGGATTCCACCTTGTCCGCCGCGATTTCCAGCTTCACCAACGCCTACAACGCGGTAGTGGACGAGGTCGCCAAGCAGCGCGGGCAGAACGCCGGGCCGCTGCAGGGAAGCACCGTCCTGCAGTCCATCTCGCAGGTGCTCAGCCAACTGGGCACCTACAGCACCTCGGGCGCCGGCGTGAGCAACCTGGATAACCTGGGGCTCGACCTGGACGTGAACGGGGACGGCCACCTCACCTTCACCTCCATGAACCTGGCCGCCGCCGACATCGGGAACTCCACCGGCGTGGATGCGTTTCTGGGCGGCAGCACCACGGGTGGGTTTCTGCAAATGGCCACCAACGCCCTAAACGGCTTGGAAAACTCGACCACGGGGGTCGTCAAGAACGCCGAGACCGACCTGCAGACCCAGATCACCGACATCGGCAACACCATCACCACCAAGCAGGCGGCGGTGGCCACCATGACCACCAACCTGACCAATCAGATGGCCCAGGCCGATGCCTTGCTGTCCACCATGGAACAGCAGTACAACTCCATCAACGAGTTGTTCCAGGCCGAGCAGACCGCCGAGCAGGAGCTGACCCTGTGAGCCGGGCCGCGCCGCGCGAATCTCTCAGCCTGCCGCAGCGGATCCGCAAAGCCGTGGCATCCGGCGAGTTTTCCAAAGCCCGGCTGCTGTGGGAGGAATACGGGGCGGCCTGCCGCGCCGACCGCCTGCGCGGCCCGCTGCCGCTCAGCCGCCTGGCGGAGGCGCGCGAACTGGCCGAGTGGACCCGCATGGCGGCCCTGTGCGCCCGCGCCCGCATTCAGGACCGGCTGAACCAGATCGCCGTGGCGCAGAAGTATGGCTGGCCCCAGGAGCGGCCCAGGACCAGGCTCCTGGCCCGGTTCTAGCGCCGCCTTTCCACCCGCCCCACCCCCGGTTGGACCAACTTGGTCCATTCCGTATACGTAACATACTGATTCTAAAGCATATTCAACCTCACAGTTGGACCGAGTCGGTCCAATCGGGCGTCCGCCGCCAGACGCTCCGCGGACTTATGCTGGAATGGTGGGCGGAAGCTGGGGAGTTCGGGCGGCTCTGATCCTAACCGGATTTACGGCCACCGGCGCGCAGATCGTGCTCCTGCGCGAGCTGATGGTGGCCTTCCGCGGCAACGAGATTTCCATCGGTTTGGCGCTGGGAACCTGGCTGTTCTGGACGGCCGTGGGCAGCGCCGCGATCGGCCTGTGCGCCGCCCGCGCCGCTCAGCCGCTTCGCCTGGTGGTGGTGCTCCAGGCGCTGCTGGCCCTGGCTATTCCGGCCACCGTGCTGGCGGTGCGCGCCGCCGGAACGGCCATCCAGCCGGTGCCCGGCGAGAGCTTCGGACCCGGCGCCATGGCGGCCATTTCGCTCGCCACGCTGAGCGTTTGCTGCGCCCTTTCGGGCGCGCTGTTTCCATCTGTCACGCGGCTCTACCGCGACCGGCCGGCCGCCACCGCCGCGGGCTCGGCATACCTGTGGGAAGCCATCGGCGCGGCGGCTGGGGGACTGGCGGCGGCTCTCGCGCTCATCCCCTATCTCAGCCCCATCCAGATCGCCTGGGGACTGGGCCTCGCCAACGGCCTGGCGGCTTGCGGGTTTGCGGCGCGGGCCGCCTGGCGCCCCGGCTGGCTGCTGGCAGCCGCGCCGCTGGCGCTGATGGGGTGCGCGCTCTCCGGCACGCTTGCGAAGTGGGATGCCTGGAGCCTGGGGCGGATGTGGCCCGGTTTCCGCCTGGTGGCCACCCGCAACTCGGTCTACGGAAGCCTGGCCGTGGTGGAATCCGAGGGCGGACGCAGCGCTTACGAGAACGGGCTGCGCCTGTTCACGGTTCCCGACCGGGAGGCCGCCGAGGAAGCCGTGGACTACGCCCTGCTGGAACACCCCGCGCCCCGAAGCGTGCTGCTGATCGGCGGCGGCTTGAACGGCAGCGCGGCCGAGGCGCTGCGCCACCCCACGGTGGAGCGCCTGGACTATGTGGAACTCGACCCGGCCCTCCTGGACATGGCTCGCGACTTCTTTCCGGCCGAATGGACGGCGCTGCGGGCCGACCCGCGGGTGCGCATCCACGCCATCGACGGGCGGCTGTTCGTGGCTACCGCCAGCCGGCGCTGGGACGCCATCCTGGTGAACCTGCCGGATCCGCAGACCGCCCAGTTGAACCGCTTCTTCACCGCCGAGTTCTTTGCGCAGGCGGCCGCCAGGCTGACGGACACGGGAATCCTGTCCTTCGCCCTGGCGGGATCGGAAAACTATATCCCCGAAAACCTGGCCGAACTGCTGCGGTGCATGAACAAGACGCTGCGGCCGGCGTTCCCGGAAGTGACCGCCATGCCGGGTGAGACCGTGCACTTCTTCGCCGCCCGGCGGCGCGGGGTGCTGGCGGCGGGGCCCGATGAGTTGCTGGCGCGGCTGCGGGCGCGCCGGTTGGCGACGCGCTACGTGCGCGAGTACTACATCCCGTTTCGCATGGCGCCGGACCGGGTGCGCGAGCTGCGTGCGCAGATCCGCCCGCTGCCTGAAACGCCCGTGAACCGCGACTCCCATCCGGTGGCCTACTACTTCGACGTGGCGCTGTGGAGCAGCCAGTTCCACCAGGGGTACCGGCGGGCTTTTGGGGCGCTCGCCAGGGCCGGCTTTTGCGCGGCGGCCGGCTGGGCGGGCGCGCTGGCGCTGCTGGCGGCGGCGGGCTGCCGGCTGCTGCCCGGCAGGGAACGGCGCCGGCGGGCGAGCGCCGGTTTCTGCACCATGGCGATGGGCTTCGCCGCCATCGGGCTGGAGATCCTGCTGCTGCTGGGCTTCCAGGCGGCCTACGGATATGTGTACACCGAACTGGCGCTGCTGATGGCGGCTTTCATGGCGGGGGTGGCCGCGGGGAGTTGGCTGGGGCTGAGGAGCGTGGGCGCGGGCTTTCAATCCCCCGGTTTTCGCCTGGCCGCGGTGCAGGCCGTGGCGGCGCTGGTTTGCATTGCCGCCGGGGCTCCGGTTGCGTCCGCGCTGTGGTTCCCGTCCATGGCGTTCCTGGCGGGATCGCTGGGCGGGTTCGAGTTCCCCGTGGCGGCGCACGTCTTCTCCGCCGCCAACGGGCGCGGCGCGGGAACGCTGTATGCCCTCGACCTGGCCGGCTCCTGCCTGGGCGCGGTGCTGTTCAGCGTCTACCTGATCCCGGTCTTCGGCTTCCTCAGAACCGCGCTTCTGATGGCTCTGGTAAGCCTGGCTGCGGGTCTGACGGCCGTGCTGTCTTCTCTTGAAGAGCGGCCGTGGCCTTCTTTTCTCCGAAGACCAGCGCGGTGAAGCGGAAAAGGTCCGCGCCGGGATCCTTCCACGTTCCGGCCGGCAGCATGGCCTTGTAGCAGAGATATTCCAGGAACTGGTTGCGGTCCCAGTGCTCTTCCACCGGGACCTGGGGCAGCAGCAGTCCCTCCATGCCGCCCTTGCGCAGCAGCAGGCCATGCACTCCCACCTGGATTTTGTTGACGTCCATCACGCGGCGCATGGGCGAGAGGACCGAAATTTCGTATTCCAGGCCGGCCAGTTCGCCGGTGGTGACGGGGTGGAAGCGCGTGTCGTGCAAGGCCGCCTCGCGGGCCACGTCGCGCACCGTGAGATACAGCGGCTTGATGGGCGCGACGTAGCCGATGCAGCCGCGCAGGCCGCCGTTGAGATGCAGCGTGACAAACGCTCCGCGCTCGTGCGTCAGCGCCAGGCTCTTGGGCTCGGGAGCGTCGTAAACCTCCCGCTCGCGGACGGCCGTCTCCACCGACTTGCGGGCGATTCCCATCAGCTCGTCCTTTTCGGGCTCGCTCAGGGTGAAGGCTTTCTCGTGGCCGGCGGCGTCCGGCGCGCCCTTCAGCAGGGCCACCGCGCCGTAACCCACCACGCGGCTCTTGTCGCCCGTGGCGTCGCCCGAGTTGGCATAGTGCAGCACCCGCGCCTCGGTGGCGCCCAGCCTTTCGGCCGCCATCATGGTGGCGATGATGGGACCTCCGCCGCAGGCTTCCCACACGCGAAGCTGGAAGTTGCGCGACATGCTCAGGTAGTCCCACTCCCCAATGGCCGTCAAGGTTTTGTGATCGGTCTCGACCGCCTGCTCGTAGGTGTGGTAGTGCGAAAGATCGCTGCTGGCAACGATCAGGGTGTTGGTGCCCGGGATCAGCTTGGCCAGCGCCAGCCCCAGCGCGCGGCAGTTCTCGTAGCTCTGATCGCCCATCACGACGGGCACGATGCGCACGTCTCCCATGGTGCGCTGCAGGAACGGCAACTGGACTTCGAGCGCGTGCTCGGGACGGTCCTCGGTGGGGGTGTGGCCCACGCCGCTGAGCTTGATGGACGGGTCCATGCGGGCGAGCTTGGCGGCGAACTGGCGGTCCACCGCGACCTGGCCGAGCGGGGTGGAATAGGCGTCGCCATCGTACACCGAGGAGAAGTCGAAGGCTTCGAAGTGCGACGGCGCGATGACCACCACGCGGTCCACCTTCCGTCCCTTCAGCAGGGCGTAGGAGTACGCCGCCACCGGTCCGGAGTAGATGTATCCGGCGTGCGGGGCCACTATGGCCACCAAGTCCTCTACGGGCGCGGGGTTGGCGTGCGCCAGGAAACCGTCCACCATGTCCCCGAGTTCCTTGGGATCGGCGGGGTAAAACATCCCGGCCACCGCGGGCGGCCTGACTTTCGGCGCCGCGCCGCGGCTCACATTTTTTGGATAGATCAAGAGAATCACCAATACTAGCAGAGAGGCGGCGGCAACGGCCAGAGACGGAGCTTTCATAGGTGTAGCAATCCCTCCCACACACCCGGAATGGGCTGCTGGCAATACTGGCACTTGCCCCGGTCCAGATGGAACCCGGCGATGGTATAGCCGGCCCGCTCGATCAGCACGCGGCGGCACTTGGGGCAGTAAGTGTTCTCGGCGGCATGGCCGGGAACGTTGCCGATGTACACGTAGTGCAGGCCTTCGGCGTCGGCGATCGCCTTGGCGCGCTCCAGCGTCTCGATGGGCGTGGGAGGCAGGTTCTTCAACAGGTAGTCGGGATGGAACCGGGTGAAGTGCAGCGGGACATCCGGGCCGAGCTCGCTCTTGACCCAGCGGGCCAGGCCTTTGAGCTCGTCGCCGGAATCGTTCAGGGTGGGGATCACCAGGTAGACGATCTCGTTCCACACCCCGTACTTGCGGATGGCGGCCAGGGTTTTAAGCACGCTGGGGAGGTCGCCGTTGACGATCTCGCGATAGAACTTCTGCGAGTACGCCTTGAGATCGATCTTGATGGCGTCCACGCGGTGGCACAGCTCCTTGAGGGGCTCGTCCTGAATGTAGCCGCCGGAAACCACCACGCTCTTGACGCCCGCCGCGCGGCCGGCATCGGCGGCGTCCAAAACGTATTCCGCGAACACCACCGGTTCGCTGTAGGTGTAGGCGATGGAGACGGCGTGCGACTCGCGCGCCGCGGCGGCCAGCTTCTGCGGCGCGAGGTAGCTGCTGGTAATCTGCTCCGGCCGGGCCTGCGAGATCTCCCAGTTCTGGCACATCTTGCAGTTGACGTTGCAGCCGGCGGTGGCCACCGAAAAGGCCAGCGAGCCGGGCGCGAAGTGGAACAGGGGCTTCTTTTCGATGGGGTCCACGTGCGCGCTGCAGACCCGCGCGTAGACCAGCGAGTAATACACGCCGCCGCGGTTTTCGCGCACGCCGCAGTAGCCCCGCTCGCGGTCGTCGATCACGCATTCCCGCGGGCACAGCTTGCAGCGGATGCGCCGGGCCGGCAACTTCTCGTAGAAGCGGGCCTCGACCACGAATCGGGCATCCTCGGTGGCCGCGGCGCCGGCCGCGGTGAACAACGGAAGTGAAACCATGGCTTTCAAAACCTCCCGGCGATCCATGCGATCAGATCTCCATTTTGTCGATCAGGCCCGGGTCGTCGATCCCCAGCCGGTGCTGGGCGTCGGCGGCGCGGGCGATGTAGGCCGGTTCGCGGCGCGCGGCGCGCAGCGTGGGCAAGCCCTTCTCCGCGCGTTTCCGCTCGATGATTTGCCAGCCCGTATAATCCAGGGCCACCGGGTCGCGCGCGGCGATCAGCCCGTGAAACGGCCAGGACCAGTGGGGCATAAAGGACGGGCCGCCTTCGTACTGCGGCGCGAGCGCGTCGCAGATGTGCAGCCGGACCTTGCGGCGGATGGGCGGCAGCATGTAGACGTCGGCCACGTAAGGGTCGCCCGCGTTGGAATGATACTTGTTGGGGTTGTGAATGGCTCCGAAGAAGTTCTTCAGCGCCATGGTGACGCCGGCGATGCCGTGATCCTTGAGCACCGGCAGATTGATCACCGCGTCGCAGGTGCGCGTGAGGGTGGTGGAGAGCAGGCTTCCGGCCTCGCCTGATGTGGCCAGGTCGCTCTCGTAGCCGGCGGTATCGTTGCCGATGAAGCGGATGCGGCCGGCGCGCGTGGAGGGGTGAAAGCCGGCGCTTTCCAGGTCGGCATCCAGGCGGTCCCACACCACCAGGTCGCCGGCGCGGATTCCGGCCTGTTGCAGCCGCTCGCAGACCGCTTCGACGAGGGCGGGACTGGTGGACGCGCCGCCACGGCCGGCCAGGCAGTTCACCTTCAGGCCCACCACCTCGCCCGGCCGGGCGATTTTCTTCCACGCCGCGAGCGGCGAATCGGTCTCGAAAACCGCCTGCACCGCGCGGTCGAGGAGGCCCAGCAGGCGGGCGGAATCGATGGCGTTGTCCGGATCGCGGGCGATTACGACCTTGGATCTGGCCTGGGCGCAAGCGGGACCGGCGAGCGCGCCGCCCAGGCAGGCGCGCAGGAGGCCGCGGCGAGTGGTGCCGGGTTTTCGTGCCGTATGCAACGTTCGCCCCCGCCGGAGGATTCGAGCGATTCCGATTCTGTTATAGCACTTGGCGGGGACGGGCGGGTTCGGTGGTGCGGATGATAGGACTTGAACCTACACTCCCTTGCGGGAACTGGAACCTAAATCCAGCGCGTCTGCCAGTTTCGCCACATCCGCACGGGCTCATCGAAATTATAGCGTAGCCGCATGGGCCGGTGGCCGGCGCCAGCGCAGCCAGCGCACCGGCCCGCCAACCATCCGTCGCGCCGAACTTGATGCAGCCCTCCGCGAGAGCTAACCTGAATGACAGAGGGCTTGACGGAATGGCTCAGTTCACAGAGGCTGTCTACACGAAGGGCGTTCTCAAACCTCAGGGGGAACTGGTGCTGCGCGAGGCCCAGCGCGTGCGGCTGATCGTCGAGCCGCTCGACGATGACGCCGCTCCCGCTGACCGGCCCGCGGCGTTGCGGCGGCTTCTGGCGGGAATCGGGGGGATGCGGTTCTGCTCAGAGGAACATTTGCCCTTCCGGGACAAACTTCATGACCGCCCTTGATACCAACATTCTCATCTACCTTGCGACAAGGCCGATCCCAAGCGGCAGCAAGTGGCGCTCGATCTCGTCTCCAGCGCCGGCGATGGCGGACGCGCGGGGGCGCCTCACGGACTACCTGGCCCTGTTTCCGCTATAATCCCTCACGGGAGGTCATCGTGACGATTTACTCGTACGTCGTTCATCATGACGAAGGGCGCAGACCAAATCCCTATTTCAAAATGTGCACGCTTCGCGGATGTAAATCCCGCAGCTCTCCTGGAAAGAACCGGAACGTTGAAGAACTGGCGCAAAAGGGAGACTGGGTTATAGGTACTGGCGGGGCGGGTAAGAGAAGCAAGGGCCACGGGAAGCTCATTTACGCAATGCGGGTGGACGAAACGCTGACGCGGGAAACGTACTTCTCCGACCATCGATTCGCTCGGAAGAAGCCCGTTAAGACGGGCACCTATGTCCAGACGCGGGGAGACAACGAAGAACCGGTGACTGATTTTGAGAAGCACGAGCAGTTTGCTCTCGTCTCGCGGTACTTTTGGTACTTCGGGGCAAATGCCATTGATATTCCAGAGAGATTTCACCTCGAAAAGAACTTCCGTGGGTTCCACTACGTCGATCCAGAGCATTTCCGTTCGTTTCTCGAATGGCTGAGAGAAGAATACAAGCCCGGGAAACACGGGGAACCGTGCGGGAAGGCTGCTGACGAACTGAAAGGAAACAAGAGGTGCAGGTCGTCCTGTTGAGAGTCGGGATAGACACCGGTTCTGGCGGAATCCTCGGCCCGCTCTTCAGCGATGGTTCGTTTGAGTACCTTCCAATCCCGGACCGCTTCGGAGGTGAGGGAGTCGACAAGAGGACATATGGGAACACCCGCGGCAGTAGGGGACAGAGGTTAGTCAATTACTTCCCTGAAGCTCACCGGGAAAGGGTCTTCGGTCAATCCATCCACTTCGATCCTGAGTTTGAGACGTTCACATACGGTGACCCGACGCCCCCCAAGGCGTCGCTCCGGCGATTGGCCGAGGGCAACTTATTGGTATTCTACGCTGGCCTTAAGGGTTGGAGCTTTGAATGCCCGCCAGCTCTGTACATCATTGGTGTCTTTGAGGTCGCGCGGGCGGGCTTGGCCACTTCCTTCAGCCGGGCGGAACTGGCGACGATGTTCCGTAACAACTTTCACGTCATGCACGGTGACGTTTTCGAAGAGCAGAAGGAACGCCTTGTTCTGGTGAAGGGCGCTGCGAACAGCCGGTTGCTGAAAAAGGCGGTCAAGATCAGCTCAGCGGGAGTGGACAGGAATGGCCGCGCTCTCCACAGGCTTGCGCCGGAGATGCAAGCGGTGTTCGGGGGATTTGCGGGCAACACGAGCATCCAGCGGAGTCCGCCGCGCTGGGTGGCGCCGGAATTCAGCCAGCGCGCGGCTCGGTTCATCTCGGCGCTTCGGTAGAGAACCTTCGCCCAGTAGCTCTACGTATCGTTCTCATGCGTGGCAATCCGTGAGCGCCGCGACGATGAAAGCCCTCCTATCGGCTGGCTTTCGGCCTCTGCGCTGCCACAGGTGACCGTTCCGCACAACCTGGCTCCCGCGCGCGATATGAACTTGCCCGGCCTGGATCTGCATGAACTGCGGGGCACCCGAAAGGGCACGTGGGCCGTGAGGGTGAGCGGCAACTGGCGCGTAACGTTCAGCTTCGCCGGGAATGACGCGGAGCGCGTGGACTATGAGGACTACCATTGAGGTGACCATGAAGGTGCAGAATCCGCCGCATCCCGGTGAGGTGCTCAGGCAACTGTGCCTGGAACCCCTGAACCTGACCGTCACGGACGCCGCGCGGTCGCTGGGCGTGAGCCGGAAGGCGCTGTCCAGTATCCTGAACGGGCGCGCGGGCATCAGCCCGGAGATGGCCGTCCGTCTCTCCATCGCGTTCGGCACCAGCGCCGAAAGCTGGCTCAACCAGCAGCTTCAGTATGACCTCTGGCACGCGGAGAAGAACCGGAAGCTGCTTCACGTGACAAGGCTGTCCGCGGCCTGATGTCAGTGGCCGCCCGGCCTCGCCAACACCGCGCCCCAGTTCAGCCCCGCGCCGAAGGCGGCCAGCACGATCGGTTCCCGCAGCGTGCCGCCCGTCGCGCGCCACCATTCCGCAGCGGCGATCGGCAGCGAGGCCGACGAGGTGTTGCCGTAGCGCTCGATGTTGCGGAAGAAACGCTCCTCGGGCGCGCCCAGCGCCTGCGCCACGCGCACGATCAGGTTCAGGTTGGCCTGGTGCAGCAGGTACGTTCCCACTTCGGTGGGCAGCACGTGGTTGCGCTCCAGCACCGCGCCGATGGCGCGCGGCAGCTTGCGCGAGGCTTGCAGTATGATGGCGCGGCCGTCCATTTCAAGCGGCCCGTCAAAATCCAGGCGCAGGGCCTCGGCGAACTCGCCGTCGGTCGCAATCTCGGCGTCGACGATCTCCGCGAAACCGGCCTCGCGGCTCACCAGGCAGGCGCCCGCGCCGTCGCCGAAGAGGATGGCCGTGTCGCGGCCGGCCGGGTCCATGCGCACCACGCGCGACATGATCTCCGCCGCCACCACCAGCACGTTGCCGTAGGCGCGGGCCAGTTCGGCGGCCAGGGCGATGCCGAACAGGCCGCCGGCGCTGGCCATCGGCAGGTCGATGGCGGGCTTGCCGGCCATGCCGGCCGCGCGGGCGATAGTGGCAGCCGGACCCGGGAAGCGGCGCTCGGCCGAACCGCTGGCCACGATCAGCATGCCGACCTCCGCGGCGGCCACGCCGGCCGACGCCAGGCAATCCGCGGCGGCGGCGGCGCCCAGCGTGGCGACGGTCTCATCGGGAGCGGCGAAGCGGCGTTCCGCAATGCCCGTGGCGCGCAGCAGCCAGGCTGCGTCGACGCCCACCATGGGCGCCAGCTCCGCGTTGTCCACCACGCGGGCGGGCAGGTACGATCCCAGCGCGCGAAGCCACGCCATGGTCAGCTCCGGCTCTGCAGGTAGGCTTCGATGCGCGCCACGGAATCGAATTTCCGCGGCGTCAGATCGGAGTCGGGGATTTTGATGGCGAACTCACGCTCCAGCGCCGTCACCAGGTCGGCGAGGATGAACGAGTCGATCGCGCCCGATTCGAAGAGCGATTCCTCCGGCGCCGGGTCGATGGGTTTGCCGGCCACCCGTTTGACGATTTCAACGATCCTTGTCTGTCTGTCCATGATTTGCCTGGCCCTGCGGGGCCGGTTCTCCAATTTCGGTCCGCGTCTTTTGATAGGCTTCGAACTGCTCCATAAGGTCGGCGAACATCGCCGCGGCGAGCCGGTGGTAGCCGGCCCCGGTGAAATGCACGAAGTCCCACTGCGCCAGCCCGGCGTAAACCCAGTCGCGCATCGCGCCCGCGCCGCCCATGCGCAGGCGCGTGTTCCAGAAGGCGCAGAAGTGTTCCCGGCACGCCGCCTGCTGGGCTTCGACAATTTCGTCGATTCCGGGGACGACCTGCCATTTCCCGTGCGAGTAACGCCAGCGGTCGCCCGGCCCCACCACCAGAATGGAAGCGGTGGGCGCGGCGCGGCGCAGGCGGCTCAGCACGTCGCCGAACATCTGGCGGTAGCCCTCCACGCTCCAGCTCGAGTCGGTGGCTTCGTTGGTGCCGTAAGCCAGCACGATCAGCCCCGGGTTGCGATGTTGCAGGTAGGTGGCCGTCATGGCCTCGTCCCAGTGTTCCATCACCACGGCCTCGGCGCCGTTCAGGCCGAGGGCTTCGTAGGTGACGCCCGCCGCCCGGTCGGCCGCCCATCCGAAAAGCCGCACCGGATGCGAATCCAGGGTGACCAGTTTGAAACGGTGCGGGCCGGGCGAAATCTCGTAAACCGCGTAGCCGGGGCCCGGCTCGCCATCGGTAGAGATTTCGTCGGCGCGCCGGTCGTTGTCGAACAGCGCCATCTTCCCGCCGCCGGGCTGAATGAGGTAGTCGATTTCCAGGCGGTCGCACTCCGCGTCGAGGTACACCGATTGGCCGGGGCGCGCGGTGTATATGCCGACGCCGCCCAGCCCGAAGTAACCGTCGCCTACGCCGGTGTGGCCGCCGTAAGTGTGCCACAGCGTGGATGCGCCGCCCGGCGCGTCGGAGCGGCGGTAACCCGGAAAGGGATGGCCCGCCACCGAGAAGCCCGCGCCGCCGTCGCCGAAGCGCGCCTTGAAGAGTTCGCGCAGCCCGCCGGTCCATTCGTCGGCGGCCGTATGGGAGTCGCCGAAATGCATCATGTGGACGCTCTTGGGGTCCTGTCCGGCGCTCAGGCGGGCGAGTTGTTCAAACACCGCAACCAGCGCGCCCGGCTGCTGGAGCGCGTGGCCGGCGGAGTCCGCGAGGTACTGATCCACCTTGGCCGCGGCGGCGCTGCGCATGGCGGCGGTGGTCTTGGGAGCCGGCGCGGCCTTGGATTTCTTCTTCCTGGTGGGGGTGGTGGTCTGGGGCAGCGCGCCGAGCGCGAGCACGCTTGCGGCCAGGCAGATTGCGGTGATCGCTCGCGGACAGCTTCCCATCGTCACTACCAGGGTACCGTTTGGGCGGGGGTGCTGTCACCAGGAGGCGGGAGCCGGGGCTATCGCCTGCGCCGGCAGGCCCGCCACCGCGATGGCCCCGCCGGCCGCCGTTGACGTGAGCCGCTACCGCGCGCCGGCCGCACCCGTCGCGGCCCGGCGAAGGCACCGGGCGCGGAGACGGATGCGGGCGCGGCTCCCGGGTTCGGCGCCAGCGTGGCCGAAGCGCTGTTGCCGGCGTTGGCGGCGCTGCTGGCCACCGCCGTGCCAGGGCTAAAACTCTACGTGACCCCGGCGTCACTGGCGTTCGTTACCGCGGATTGACCGTGAACACGGCGACGCCGCTGGTCCCGCCGCCGGTGGTCACCGTCACATTCGCCGCCCCGGTCGCGGCGCTGGCGCCAGTGGTCAGAGTGGCCGTGATCTGGGTGGCGCTCACAAGCGTCGCACTGCCGACGGTGATCCCCGGATTGCCGACCCCAACCGTGGCGCCGGAAACGAAGTTCGTGCCCGTGAGGGTCACCGGCACGCTCGTGCCTTGGACCCCACTCGCCGGGCTCACCGAGGCCAGTGTTGGCGCCGGCGGGTTCACCGTGAAGCTCACGGCACTGCTTGCGCCTCCGCTGGTGGCCACCACCAGGCTGACCGTTCCGGTTGCGGCGCCGGCGCCTACGCTCAGGGTGGCCGTGATCTGCGTGGCGCTCACCACCGTCAAACTGGTTACGGTGATGCCGCTCCTGTTGGCCACCACCATCGCGCCCGCGACGAAGTTAGCGCCGGTGAAGGTCACCGGCACGCTCGTGCCTTGGACCCCACTGGCCGGGCTCACCGACGTCAGCACCGGCGCGGGCGGCTTCACCGTAAACACGGCCGCGCCGCTGGTCCCACCGGTGCTGGTCACCGTTACGTTGGCCGCTCCCAGCGCGGCGCTGGCGGCGATCGTCAGCGTGGCTGTGATCTTGGTGGCGCTCACCACCGTCACGCTGCCGACGGTGATGCCGCTGCTGGTAGTCGCTACTGTTGCGCCCGCGACGAAGTTCGTGCCCGTGAGAGTCACCGGCACGCTCGTGCCCTGGACCCCACTCGCCGGGCTCACCGAGGCCAGCGTGGGCGCCGGCGGGTTCACCGTGAAGCTCACCGCACTGCTTGCGCCTCCGCTGGTGGCCACCACCAGGCTGACCGCCCCGGTTGCGGTGCCGGCGCCTATGGTCAGGGTGGCCGTGATCTGCGTGGCGCTCACCACCGTCAAATTGGTGACGGTGATGCCGCTCCTGTTGGCCACCACCATGGCGCCCGCGACGAAGTTGGCGCCTGTAAACGTCACCGGCACGCTCGTGCCCTGGACCCCGCTCGCTGGGCTCACCGACGTCAGCACCGGCACAGGCGGGTTCACTGTAAACACGGCGGCGCCGCTGGTCCCACCGCTGGTGGTCACCGTCACGCTGGCCGCCCCCAGCGCGGCCGTGGCGGCGATCGTCAGCGTAGCCGTGATCTGGGTGGCGCTCACCACCGTCACGCTGCCTACGGTGATCCCCGGATTGCCGACCCCAACCGTGGCGCCCGCGACAAAGTTGCTGCCCGTGAGGGTCACCGGCACGCTCGTGTCCTGGACCCCGCTCGCCGGGCTCACTGACGCCAGCGTGGGCGCCGGCGGATTCACCGTAAACACGGCGGCGCCGCTGGTCCCGCTGCTGGTGGTCACCGTCACACTCGCCGCCCCCAGCGCGGCCGCGCCGGCGATCGTCAGCATAGCCGTGATCTGGGTGGCGCTCACCACCGTCACGCTGCCGGCGGCGATTCCCGGATTGCTAACCGCAACGGTTGCGCCCGCGACAAAGTTGCTGCCCGTGAGGGTCACCGGCACGCTCGTGCCCTGGACCCCACTCGCCGGGCTCACCGACGCCAGCGTGGGCGCCGGCGAAGGGCTCACACTGAATGAAGCCGTGAGCGTCTGGCTGTCGATGGTTGCGCTCGCGGAGGCCGCTCCGGCGGTGTTCCCAGCCGTGTATGTCGAGCTCGCCGAACCCGCCAGTGTGGTGGCGCTCGCCGGGCTCACCGTGCCAAGCGTGCCCGAGAACGCGACCGGCGTTCCATCCGGCACGGCGAAACCGGTGCTGCCGTCGCTCGCGCTGGCGATGCTGGCGGTCAGGGTGCCTGTGCCTCCAGCAGGGACGGAACTGGGAGGGGCGAGCGTCATCACCAGCCACGGGGAGAAAGCCACCACGGAAGGGTTGACCTGGCTCGCGGGGGAAGCATTCGACCCCCACCAGTTGTTGGCCACGTCGACGCCGACGCATGCGTCCACCACTTGGACCTGCGCCGGTCCGTTGCCAGCGATTCTGCTGGAGTGGATGGAGGAAAGCGGCTGGGAGGGGTCACCGCCGAGGCCGCCCGGATCCAATTGGACCAGGGCGCTGCCGTCGAGCGGCGAGGAGTTGTTGAGCAGCGAGGAGCTGTTGATCGCGAACCAGCCGAAAACCCCGCCTCCGGCGCCTGCCGCTGCGTTGCCCGAAATCGCGGTGTTCTGGTCGATCAGGAAGTGGCCGTTGAGGCCCGCGCCCTGGCCGCTCGCCTGGTTATTGGATATGTTGCTGCCGTGAATGGCGATGCTGTTGTAGTAATACGTAGTGCTGAAAGGATAGGTAAGGACATTCACCACGCCAGCCATTGAGAAAATCCCCCCGCCGTCCTGCGGGGAAGCGGCTTGGCCCGGGGTGGAGGCTGAGTTGTTCGAAATGGAGCTGTTCGTGATAGTGATGTTCGCTGGATACGGCTGCGCCACCTGTACCATGATGCCTCCACCGTACCCGGTCACGCCGGTGGCCATTCCCTGTACTCGGGTTTGATTGCCCGAGATGATGGTGTTTGCAATGGTTATTGTGCCGCCCCATAGGGACATGCCGCCCCCATCGCCGTTGGTTGTGCCATTCTGCAGAATGTTGCAATTGGCGATGGCCAAGCCGCCCCCGTTGTCCTCGCCGGCGGTAAAATCAAGCGCGCCGCCCTCGGTGTTGCCCGAGGTGGATGTGTTGAGGCCATATTGGATGGTGAGCCCGCTTATGCTAGCCGGAAAGCCGGGCACAGACCCTCCCGGGTTAAGGGAGAAGACACTATCGACCCCGCTCGACGGGCCGGGACCACCCCAGATCTGGGTCGATGATTGGCCGTTCCCGACGATCGTTAGCGCGTCGGTAACAACCATTCTCCCGGCCGCCAGAATCACGGGGGTTCCATTCAGGCTGGGATCGAAGACGATCGCATCCTGACCCGGATTGGCGTTGGCAGCGGCAACCGCGGCGCGCAGGGTGGTGCAGCTTGAGGCAAGCGGGCTGCCGGAAGGGGCAGTGCAGGCTCCATTCTGCGAGTCGGAGGCCAGTGTAACGTTGTAGGTTACTCCAGGCTGCGGCGATAGGGCCACTGGCTCAACCGCGTCACGCAGAAGCATGGCCAACCCTGGCGAGCCCATTACGTTTAGCCTCGTCGGTACGACGGCAACTGCAGCGCTTTCCGAATCGAGCTCTGCGACGGCCGCCAAAGCGCCCGGTTCACCTGCCGCCGAAGCGCGGGCGCCAGGCGCGTTGTACAGAACCACTCTTCTCTCGGACGGCGCCACAACGATCAGGTCATCTACCCCGGCCCCCGAGATGCGCCCGGAAACCAGCTTCGCGCCCGTCGGGTCGGCCGTAGCCTGGACCGTTGCCCCCGGTTTCCAAACCCCGGCGCCATCGCGCCCCAGGACGCGCACCGCGCCATCGGCCCCAAGAACCGCTATGTCGCTATTTCTCCGCGATCCGGCGGAGAAGCTGCCAACCGCGATTGCAACCGGAGCGCCGGCTGCGGCGATCGTATCGAGGCGCTGCCCATCCGCCTTTGTGATCTCTCGGCGGCCGTGCAGGATGCGCAGTTGGCCACCCGAAACAAGCGCTACATCCGCATACGGGTCCCCGTCCAGGTCGCCGATGGCCAAGTTCGTTACCGTGCCGTCAACGGGAACAGCCAAGGGCGTACCGCACAGGCCGCCCAGCGCGGCCTCGTAGACCAGGACAGCGCCGCCGGCATCGCCCTCAACGCCAGCCACGACGCTTGCACCCCCGTCGTTGGCTCGCATGCTCCCCGTGGCCAGGGCGGTGAGCTTTCCAGGCAGCGGAACGGACCTTGCCGCCTGAAGGTGGCCCGAACCATCGCCAGCCAGGACCGAAAGAATACGCGCGCCGCGGGTGCCATACAAAATACTGGGTCGTGAGTCGCGGCAGAAATCCCCCACCGCCAGGAACTCCGGAGCGGTGGGAACGCTCAAGGCGACGGCCGTAGCCTGAAACGGCGGGGGAAACTCGCCGCGGGCCACGCCGCGCAGCGCCGCCGGACTGAGGGGCGAAAACGCCTCGGGGTTGGCCAGATGCACGATGAGAACGCCGCCGTCGCGTGCTGCGTAGCCGGCTACGAGATCCGGATAGCCGTCGGTGTTCAGATCCCCCGAGGCCAGCGACAGGGGATGCAAACCCGCCATCGCCAGGCGAGCCTCCCCTCCGCCGGGCTGCACATAGGTCGCCCCCACCGATCTGGGCTTGAGTTTCGCGCGAACGCCTGCGTTGGCGCGGAAGCGGATCGGGTCGCCGGACGGCGAGCACCCGCCCGCCGGCGCAATCGCCATCAGGAGGAGCAGTGCCGATGATCTCACTTTTTCCCTCCCGGAGCCTCGGGCGGGGCAAGCCGCCACTCGTCCTGGAGTAACCGCCGCCACCCCTCCCCATTGGCTCCCCACGTCACTATGATGGTCCCGTTTGGGTCGGATTCGGCGTGGAGAGAACGCACCGGCGAGTCGGACTCGCCAATCCGTGTGTATATGATTAGCTGTTCCATGCCCCGATCCGGCACCCGCCCGGGTTGAAACCGGCGCACAGGGTCGGGGCTAAACGCAAGGCCCCTCGTGAGGAGGCAGATGTAGTGCCTGCCCTCCGCTTCCAGAACGAAGACGAAGGTTCGCCGCTGGCGCTTCTGAGTTTCTCCCCGAGGCCCCACCACGGAATTCTCCCACTCCGGAAGATAGACCGTGGTCATACTCTCAAAGGAGGGCCACATCACCCGGAAATCCACGTGCCCGCCCCAGTACTCGAGGCGGAAATCGCCGGCCCAGGTTGGAACGCTGCCGCTGTAAATCAACCGGTCCCAACCAGCCGGCCCGGCGGATGGGTCGAACGACCTGAACTTCCGGGTAATGGTTTCACCCGGTCCGATTCGGATCGAAGGCAATGGTCTCTCCCGGCCAAGCCGCTGGGGCGCATCGTCCGGCCCTAGCACGGCGGGCACCCAACCTGTTCCCGGCGCCACGGGGCTGCGAGGGTTATTCTCCAGAAGCCGCAAGCCGCCGGTTTCGAGGGAGAAGGGCTGAGGGATGTCAAGGGCCTGGGAAGTGGGATTTGCGATAGCGATGGTGAGCTCCGCCATCTCCCCGGGCAGATACTCCTGCCGGTCCAGCGACATCGTCACGTCCAGGCGGGAGGCGTTTTCTAGCAGCCTTTCCCGCGGTACGGGTAGGCCATTTTGCGCCCACACCGGTGCGCAAAGCGCAAATAGCAGCATGGACCAGTTCGTTCTCCTTGAGGCGGCGATGTACATTGTCTGATACTCCATGTCATTGGGGCGGAAGGGGGAGGAGAGTGCAGGATAACAGCGAGCTCTGCACGCAGATCGAGCTCAGTTGGGCCGGCGTGAACATCCAGTCCGAAAGGGCTTGCCTGCTGAGTCTGGCCGTCCAGTCCATTATGGTTCCCCGAAGGGTGTTAACAACAATGCTGGATGGGGAGGGCGGGCTCGACAGAGTCAGCTTATATAGGTTGGTCACGTCCTCGTCATAATATGTGGGCATTGAAAAATGGCTCGCGTCGTCAGGGACTCTGCTGAGAATCGTGTACCCGATAGGCTTGTCAGCCTGAATAGGCACCACGTACACCCTAATGCCTTTGGCGGCATTCTCAGGCGAAAGAGGGAGGTTGTATCCGTACTCGTCCAAAGCGATGTGGATCGTGTTGGCGATGCCGGGGTCCACCATGTACTGGCCCAAAGGCAGTGAGGGGAGCTTGCCGGCGTCGTAGGTGATAGCTGTAGAGGTATACGACGGATGGCGCAACTGAAGCTTGTGGCCGGCTTCGTGGGCAACGATCAGGTCCTGGAGAACGTTGACTGGGAAGGCCTCCTTCGCACTGTACTGTGCAATCCTGCTCGGATACAGGTCGATCGGCGCGGACCCGTCGTTCACTAAGGTTGAGACGCCCAGGGTGTCGGGGTCCGGCTGCTCGGTTTTGTTCTGCACCTGGTCGTCGGCGTTGTTGAACTCAATGACAAAGACCTTGTTCTGGCCGGCCGAGTTCTGGTTAAGCTGGGTACGTATGAAGGTCACTGGGTCCTTCTCGCCCGCATACCCTTCCGCGACAAGGTGGAAGTCCACGCCGGGGGCCGCGGGAACCAGGAGCTCGTTAACCGAGCTCAGCACGGGCCTGTTCGGGAACTCCGGGAAGTACTGATTCGCCGGCACCGCCGGCCAGTTTCCATACACCCAGTTCAAATCCACCATGTAGAACGCATCCTGGGTGCCGACGGGGTCGGTGCTTGTCCAAACCGGGCCCCACTCCCCCGTGCCCGGCTGCTGGCCCCAAGTGTGGAAACCGCGATACTCGTCCGCGACCGTCAACCCGTCGCCGAACAACTGCGAACAATCAAGCTTCCCACTGGAATCAAGCACCGGCTCAGAGTCCTCGGACCCGTTGAAGGCTGTGATCGGCACCCAGCCGGAATTGCACTGCCCCATTATCGCGTTGTACGCGAAGATGTACTGCTGCTCCCACCAATCCGCGATCCCGTTGCAGTCCTGGTCCACCGGCAGGCTGGCGAAGGGGTGCGCGGCGAAATCGGTTCCGCAGGTTGTGCCGATGGCCTGGTTGTCCGAGGGCGCCTTCACGTCCTCCTGCGTTGTGGGGTCCACGATCTCGGCATCGAACGCCGGCATGCCCGGCCCCAGCGTCAGGACTGCGCGCAGGTACGCCTTGCCGCCGAAATCGTGGCTCGTGACGGTTATTGGTATGGAAGGCGTTGGGACCGGCGCGGCGCCCCAGTCGCCACCGCTCGCGCCGACCGCGACGGAGCCTGGGTTCGTCACCATGCTCGACGGGCTCTGCACGGTCAGGTTCGCCGTGGTCTGCTGCTGGCCCGTCTCGAACAGGTAGTCGGGATCGGTGGCCCCGTCCGTGCCGTAGTTCGTGGACGTGCCGGGCAGCCAGGCGCCCGCCGGGACGCCAGGCGTCGCGGGCGCCAGAGAGAAGGCTATGCTCGGGCTAAAAGAGAAGTTAACGGGGCTGTTGACGTATCCCCCCTGGAGGGACTGTTCCAGGCCGGTAAGCGCGGCGGCGAACTGCGGGTGGCAATCCCCGTCGTTCTGGCTGCACTGCGCGGCGTCGTCGCGGGCGTCGCGTGGCCGGAAATTCGACCGGGCCTGGGTCAGTCTCAAGCTTGCCCCGCCGTAGAGACCGACGTGGACCCCCAGCGGGTTCCACCAGTCACCCCCCCAATCGTTTGAATCCGCCGAATCCAACACGATTTGGACCTGGAGAGTCAGATTAGCCGTTCCGTCTCGGGTCAGCGCCGACACGTCAAAGGCATTGACTTTGTTCAGGTACCACCAGTGGCCCGTGGGTTCCGACCCGCCAAGGTACGGCGTAAACGGGATCCACGGATCCGATGCCGGCGCGTCCAACTGTCCGCGCATCTCGGAAGTGTAGGTCTGCTGCTGCGGCAGGCCCGCCAGGGTTACCTTAATGTCGTTCACCGTGGTGCAACCCGGGTAGCAGTCGCCGGGGCCGGGAGCCTGGGCGTAGTTCCACACCTCGGTCAGAACCACGAATCGCCGACCTTTTGGAACCGCGATCGTGATGGAGCATGTGTACACATTCGACCCGTCCGCGCCCAGTCCATCCTCGGTGTGTGCCATATTGCTCGACTCAACCAGCGCCGAGGGAGCGCCCGGCGGGGGCGGGGAGAAAGACTGGCGGACGAAGAACGCTGGGCCGCCGAATTCGCAGTTCGACATGTCGACCTGCGCCAACGCCACCCCCGGCAGCACCATCAGGCAGACAATCAGAAACCGGAGACCAGGCCAACTCCAGGACAAACTTAGATTACAACGCGTGTTGCGGGGGGGGGGGACATTTCCATTCATAACGGTTTCCCGACAATACCACCTTTTTGTACTGAATTCAATTGCTCTTTTTCACATTGCACCCGCCCCTGACTGGTCCCCGAGCCGGCGATGACCCACAACCCGAACGGGGAACGGCTTCGGCATTGGAGGCCTCCGCGGACCGCTCAGCCCCGCTCCGCAAGCTGACACCGCATGCCCCATAGCTCTACACTCAGTTTGTGCGGCCATTTCTGTTACTCTTCGCCATCGCCTCCGCGTGGGCCCAAGCGGGAGATTCGCCCGAAAAGGCGGTCGTCCGGGACCTCGCCCATTCCAGCCAGGTCCTGGGCGGCGAGCGCGCCTACCGCGTGTTCCTGCCGCCCGCCTACGCCGCCTCCGAAACCCGCTATCCCGTGATCTACTGGTTTCACGGTTACGAGCAGGCCAGCGACGTGGCCGCCTACACCCGGCAGATCGCCGCCTACGTCGGCACCCACGATGTCATCGTGGTGAACGCCGGTCCCGTGGCCACCACCGGCGTCTATCCGCTCTACTTCCCGGAACTGGTGGGACACATCGATGGCGCCTTCCGCACCATCGCCGACCGCGACCATCGCGCCGTGACCGGGTACCTGGCCGGCGGCTTCTTCGCCTTCCTGGTGGCCGGCAAGTATCCCGACCTGGTTTCCAGCGCCTCCAGTTTTCTCGGCCCCACCGAATACACCGCCGGCCCGACCGGCCTCGATGTAGACTACAACCTCGACGACTTCCACGCCAATTACGGCGGCGTGCGCACCCGCCTGGTCACCGAAACCGGCCACTTCCTGACCTTCTACCATCGCCGCTTGAACGCCGTCTGGAGCTTCGCGCGCGACGGCCACGAAACCGAGAACTTCGACTCCACCGAGTGCACTCCCGAACTGGCCAGGACTTTCGATTTCCACGCCCGCCAGTTCGCCGCCCCGCCGTCCAGGCCCGCCGCCTTCGATCATGCCGACGTTTATCCCAACTTCACGGTGTGGGGCTGGGAGGTGGCTTCGGCGCGCCGCCGCCCGGCCGTCACGATTTTGGAAGACGTCTCCAGCACCGGTTTCCGGTCGGCCGTGCGGGAGTGGATTCCGGGCGGCGCCACGCTTCCCGAAGTGAAGCTCTCCATCGCCTCCGCGCCGGTCTTTGCGCCCGGCAGCTCGCACATGACCACCGTCCTGCGCCTGCGCGACGGCTGGGCGCGGCGCGCTTTGTTTAAGGCCGACGCCCAGGGGCGTTTGAATTTCGAATTAGATGGCGACGCATATCAAATCGGCATTTCGGCCGCCCCGCTGGTGGCAGCAACCGGCTATGATCTCGCGGAAGCGGCCTGGGCCACCTCCGGCGAGCCCGTCAAGCTGCTGGTCCGCTTCGCCAACGTGGGCGCCGCGCCATCCCGGCCCGCCCAGATCCGCTGGGAGGGCGCCGGCCCGGACGTGACCTTCGATCCCCCGTCGAGCGCGCTCGCCGCCCTGGCCCCGGGAGAAACGGCCGCCATTCCCGTGACGGTCGCCGCCGCCGGCGCGGCCCGCACGTTCCTGCGGTTCGCCGCCGTCCTCGGCAACGCCCGGTTGCCGCTGGGCCTGCCCATGTTCCCGCATGCCGACTCGTCCAAGGTCTTCCAGATCGCCGACGGCGTCACCGTGGAAGTGATGCGCCACGCCGTGGCCACCGCCGAGGTGACCTTCGGCGAGGGCAACGGCGACGGCCACGCCGCTCCCGGCGAGAGCTTCGCCGTGCTGATTCCCGACGGCGAGGTGCTGCGCGCGGCCGAGTTGTTCACGAGCGACCCTTGCGTGGACAACGGCGTGCGCGGGTACGACGATTGGAGCGATTACGACCACAGCGGCGCGTCCGCCGCCTACTCGCTTCCCAGAATCCGCCGCGAGTGCGAGCCCGGGCACGTCGTCCATTTCCTGGCGCGGGTGTTGATCCCCCACGCGCCCGAACACCAGACGTGGTACCTCGCCATCGAAGTCCCGGTGTGGTGGCGGCGCGGCGAAGAGCCGAAATGATCCGCACCCCGCCGCGAAATCTGTAACCTGAAAGCCCGCGGCCAAGAGCAATGCCGTAGACCGGGCGCACCGAGCGGGCCATGGCCCGGTTGCTCGCCCGCCGGCTCGCGAACCGCCATGCGTCCGCGGTCAAACGAGGCGTTGTAGCAGTTCGCGGACCGCAGTTTCCTGGTTGAAGATCCGCCGTGCATCGACCCTCAGCACCCTCAGCCCAAAGGCCCTGACCGCTGCGTCGCGGATCTCGTCACGCCGAATGGCCTCGTCAGTCAAGTGCCCTCGCCCATCGACCTCTATGTCGTACCGGGTGCCGAACGGAGTGACAACCAGGAAGTCGAGCCTGAAGCGACCGACATCGTGCTGAGGCGCATACCATAGCCCGGCCTGAGCGAGTAATTCGGCCGTGCGCGCCTCAGCGGGAGACTCGAAAGTACGGGTGCGGCTCAGTGAACCATGGCCGTCCCTGGCTGCGGCTGCAAGGTCCGCCAGGCAGCCCCCTGAGGCAAGGCAGGCCTGAAGGTCTCCGACAACGTGGAGAGCGCCGCGTGCCCGCGTTATTGCCACGTTCAGGAGCTGGTGTGTGTCGGCCGCCCATCGGACAAGTCGCGGCCTCATGCCGTCCGCCACTACCGGCGAAAAGATCATTACGTCGCGCTCGTCGCCCTGGAACCGGTGCGCAGTGCCCACCGACTCTTCGGGCCGAGCCCAGACGTGCTCACACCACGGTCGGGCGCGGACGGCTTTTATGAGCCTCTCCGCCTGGAGTTTGAAAGGGGTTACGATACCGAAGCTTACCTCGCTGCGCAACAGGAAACCCGTACGCGCCCATTCGTCGAGAAGGTCGAGCACGGCACGCACCTCAATTTCATTGATGGCGCTACGGCCCGACCGCGGAACCGCACCACGGACGTCGTGCCAGAAGATGCCAACCTGCTCGCCCTTCAGCCGGTCGTGGAAGCTTCCCAGAGCGGTCCGTAGGATCAGTTGACCCCCGTAGAACGCTTGGTTGGAAAACTCGATAATCTCCGGGTGGGACCGATAGTGCTCAGCGAGGAACAGAGGTTGCCCGCCCCGCCCAATTATGGCTCGGTCTGCGAGCGCGTATAGCGACTGCCGGTTGTAGGACCAAGTCGCTAGGAGATCGGCTACCCCGTGTTGACTGGCGAGGTTCTCCTCCTCGGGCTGCGAAAGCGTGCTGATGTGGCGGAGTTGTTTCTCGTCGCCGATGACTAGCGCGCGACGTGCCCGAAACAGCAGTGGCAGTGCAGACGGAATGTCGCACTGGCTTGCCTCGTCAATGATCACTAGGTCGAAGATGGCCGGCTCGAGCGGCAGGGCGTTTCGAACCGAAAGGTTTGCGACGGCCCAGATTGGGAGATCGGCACTTAGGCGCCGAACCGCGCCCTTGAACTGTTCAAGGACTGAAAAGAACGCACTTCCCCGGCTCTGCCGCAGCCGCGAGGAGAGGTCGGAGTGCAGATCGAGCGCGTGTCTGACGGCACCTGCCCGAGGGGCAATCCGGCCGGTCCACGCCGTGCGGAGTTGTTCGCAGGCGAGCTCGGACCGGCGACGTTGAAGCTGCTCCAGTCGTTGCGCGAGGACATCCGCCGGCTCCTCGGCGGTGATCGCCGCGAGCGCGCGGCCGCACCTGTCCTCCGCGAGTCGCCACCCGACGATCAGAGCGAGCCTCCCGCAGTTCTCGGCAAGGCGGACGAACCGGCCCGCGCCACTCGTGTCCGAATGAGCGTCCAGATCCCGTCGCACCTGCTCAGGTAGTGCCGCCGCCAAGTGCGCGAGATGGGCCCGCAGCCGGCGGAACAGGACAGCCGGAGCGAGCGCACGGATAAGCCTGAGCCAAAAGCCTATGGGCCGCCTGCCGGCTGTCGCCTCGGCTGTCGCCCCCAGCCGCTCGACGCGAGACAGGTCGGGCAAGGGGCCAAACGCCTGGGCACACAAGTCCACCCAACTCGGCTCGACCAGACCTTCAGCGACACGCCGTTCCCGCTCCAGCCCGGCGTACTCCTCCCGGGTGCGCTGAAGCTCCTCGATTCGGCGCCGCGCGGCGGCGACCTGCTGATCGAGTTCATAAAGCAGCTTTGAGCTGGGAGGCGGCGGAACCGCCTCCGGCCGGAGGGAGCCAAGCCGGTTGTCCATCTCCTGCCGCTCCTCGTCCATGATTTTGCGGTTACCAAGGCGGAGCGTCCAGTCCCGCTCCTCGCCAAGAATCTCGCGCAGCCGCTCGCGGACGACGTCTACCGCCTTATTGTTCTTACTCGCAAAAAGCACGGGCCGCCCGGCGAGGGCGCAACTGGCTAGAAGGTCGACGACAACCTGTGACTTGCCGGTCCCCGGCGGCCCGGTGACGACCGTGAGCGGGGACTCCAAGCCAGCGCGTGCGGCGTCCTCCTGGCCGCGGTTGAGCGGGAGCACCTGAAGCAGCGCTGGCCGGGCTGGGGGGTCTCGCACCGGCCTCCGTGAGGCCGGTAGCGCCACCCCCGCTATTACTCCCGCGGCTGTCTCGCCGAGAGCGCTAGACAGACGCGGGTCTCCGGCCAGGTCCTCTAGTTCGCGCTGTAGATTGTGGGTATACACGCTCCGCTCGCTCTTGAACAGGATCGGGCGATTAAACCACCGGTTCCGTGGCGAGACGCTATCTGGGTACGGCTCCAGGCGATCCGGCGGGAAGTCGGGCACCAGCAAGCCCAGCGCTTCAAAGGCGGCCCGCAGCCGGTCGGCGAACGATCCGAACTCGCCTTCCAGTTCCTCTTGGGTCGCTCGCACCTCCTCCGCCTGAGCGTGCTGCCGCCGGAGGACGTGACAGTTAAAATGAATCTCCCCTGCCTCCGCGTGTCGCATCGCGAAGCTGTCGGCCCCGCAATGCTGCACCTCGACCTCGGCAACGAAGAGCGGGGAGAGGAAACCCTTCTCATCCAGAAAAACGGGATATCCGTAGAAAAAGCGCTCTGAGCCACCCGTCTGGGCCGCGCCGCCGAGCAACAGGTTCCTATCGGAGGTGTGGTCCGCCTCGAATACGACCTCCGCGCTCCCTGGGAAAAAGAACGCCTCCCGCTCGCCCCACGGCGACACGAGCGAGTGATGCAGCGCCGACAGCTCCTTGGTCAGAGAATGCCGGTCCTCGGCTTCCACGCACGCGAGGTAGAAGCCGAGGATGCGTAGGAACTCCTGCTCCGTCATAGACTGCCCACCGGCAAGCTGTACTTCGGCGCGCCAAGCCCTTCCGCCGCGCAGGTCGCGCCACGAATGGGCGACTCCGGAGCGGCGGCCCATACACGCTGAGGCGCCACTGCCGCTTCCGGGGACGAACTTCCCCCGTCCTCGGACTACAACTTCCGCATCTTACCAGGAAACACCCATACGCGCGCGTGTGGCCTGGAACCGACGGCCACCCTGTCAACGCGCCCCAGCGCCTGGTCGATGGACCCCGCGAGGTCCGGTGGCCGCGAGAGTCTCTTCGGTCCCCGCGATAGCCCTCGCCAACGCTCGGGTTCCACCCCGCCGCGAAATCTGTAACCTGAAAGCCCGCGGCCAGACGCTATCATTGAACCATGCCCCGGTACGCGGCCATCGATATCGGCAGCAACTCCGTCCGCATGGAGGCCGCCGAGATCGTGCCCGGCGAGTTGCCGCGCGTTCTGGCCTCCGATCGCGAAGTCACCCGGCTCGGTGAGAGCGTCTTCCGCTACGGCTCGGTGAGCGAAGAAGCCATGACCACCACTTGCGCCGTGCTGGCCCGCATGGCCGGACTTTATCGCCGCCTGGACGTGGTGGGAGTGCGCGCCGTGGCCACCAGCGCCATCCGCGACACGCGCAACAAGCGCGAGTTCCTGCAGCGCGCTTCGGAGGCCGCCGGCGCGCCCGTGGAAGTGATCTCCGGCCGCGAAGAAGCCCGCCTCATCCACCTGGGCGTGGAGAGCAGTTGGCCGCAAACCGGCAAGCGCGTGCTGATCCTGGATATCGGCGGCGGCAGCGCCGAAATCGTCGCCGCCGGAGACGGGGTTCTGCGCGAAGCCTTCTCGCGGCCCCTGGGAGCCGTGCGGCTCTACGAAAACTTCCTCAAGGACGATCCGCCCACCCCCCGCCAGTTGCACCAACTCCACGAGTACATCGGCGAGAAGCTCTCCACCGCCGTCCGCCGCCTGGCGGGCTGGAATTGCGACCGCGCCATCGCCACCTCCGCCACCGCTTCGGCGGTGTCGAGCGCGGTGGCGCTCGTGCCCCGCTCCAAGCGCGAGGAGATCGACCGGCTGCGCATCTCCACCGCGCAGGTCCGCCGGCTCTACTCCACGCTGGCCGGTTTGAACCTCGCCCGCCGCCGCCGGGTCACCGGCATCGGGCCGCGGCGCGCCGAAATCGTGGTGCCCGGCGTAGCCGTGCTGCTCGACTTCATGCAGGCGTTCCGCCTTCCTTCGGTCTTCTACTCGCGCGCCGGCGTGCGCGACGGCATCATCGCCGATCTCGCCGCGCGCAACGTGGGCGCCGAGCTTTCCCGCCTGAGCCGCGACCAGCGCCGCGAAGTGGAACGGATGGGCCGCCGCTACGGCGTGGCTCTCGATCACGCCCGCAAGGTGGCCAACATCTCCAACCTGCTGTTCACCGCCATCCAGCCGCTGCACCAACTGCCGCCCGCCTGCGGCAAGTTACTCGAAGCCGCCGCCCACCTTCTCGACGTGGGCCACCACATCAGCGGTTCCAGCCATCACAAGCACTCCTATTACGTCGTCTCCAATTCCGATATGCCGGGATTCACCGAACGGGAGCGCATGCTGATCGCCCACCTCTGCCGCTATCACCGCAAGAACATGCCCAGCCCGGTGCACAGCGCCTACCAGGCCCTGCCCGCCGAGGATCAGCGCATCTTACTGCTCATGATCCCGCTCCTGCGCCTGGCCGATAACCTCGATCGCAGCCATGAGCGCCGCATCGATAACCTGGAGTGCCGCTTGCGGGACGGTGAAGTTATCCTCCGCGTAACTTCGCGCGGCGATATCGACCTGGAGCAGTGGGGCGCCGAGCGGGCCGGCGAGGTGTTCCGCCAGGTGTACGGCCGGCAGATCGTGCTCACCAAGGCGCGCGACGTTCAGGGGGCCGGAACATGACCATGCGCCAGTACGCCCGGAGCGAGACCTCGGCCCTGCTCCACCGTTTGTCCCAGCAGGTGCGGCTGGCGGGGGAATCGGCCGAGGCCGGCTCCATTCACGATCTGCGCGTGTCCATCCGCCGTTTGAGCCGCGGCCTGCGCGTCTTTGCGCAGTTCTTCCCCGGCGATTCCTGGAAAAAGCTCCGCGCGCAACTCCGCGTGCTGATGGACGCCGCCGGCGCCGTGCGCGACCTGGATATCGCCGCCGCCCTGCTGGCCGAAGGCGGCGTCCCGTGGCGCTCGGCGGCGATGGCGCGCCTGCGCGGCGAGCGGCAGGAACGGAGCCGCGCCTTTCTGGCCGAAGTCCGGCGCTGGAAAGGACGCCGGCTGTCGCGGGCCTGGCCGCGCAAGCTGGAGCTGTAGCCCATGGCCGGAGCAGAGGTGACACCCAGAATGCTTCAGGCGGCGTGGAACGAACGGGCCGGACCGGCGTCGAATGCCCGCCGCGAGTTGCCCCGCCTGGTCGCCGATTTCTTCGCCCGCGTGCGCGCGGCCCTGGCGGCGCGTCCCTCCGCCGCACAATTGCACCGCGTCCGCCTGGCCGCCAAGCGCATGCGCTACACGCTGGAACTGTTTCGCCCGTGCTACGGCCCCGCGCTCGAATCGCGCATCGGATCGCTGCGCAGCCTGCAGCAGGTGTTGGGCGAAATCAACGATTGCGCCGTCACCCGGCTCTCATTGGCGCGCCGCTTGCAGCATTCCCCTCACCGCGCCAGGGTGGAGCGATTTCTCGCCGCGCGCATCCGCCGGAAGACCGCGGAACTGCGGCAACTGTGGACCGAAGTGCTGGACGCCCCCGGCCAGGAGCGCCGCTGGGTGCAATACCTGTCGCGCCACGCCCGCCCGCCGCGCGCCGCGCCGCATAGTCCTGGCGCAGGCTCCTGATGCCGGCCCCGTTTTCCCAGGGGCCGGCCCCGATCAGAACGTCAGGCGTCCCGAAAGCTGTAACTGGCGCGGTCCCCAGATCAGGTTGCTGGTGGAAGTGGGAGCCATGAAAGTGGCATTGGGACTGTAGCAGGCGTTGGTGTGGCCCGCGCACACGCCCGACCCGGCCGCCGTATAAGAGAACGCCGTGGTGTTCACGCCCGACACATTGGTGTGGTTGAACAGGTTGAAAGCTTCGCCGATAAGCGACAGCTTCGCCCGTTCGCCCAGCGCGAACTGCCGTCCGATGCGGAAGTCCACATCGTGAAAACCCGGAGCCGTGAACGCGTTGCGCGCCAGCCACCCCGCGCGGCCCGCCGTGGCGCCCGCGTAACTCACACCGCCCGTCACGCCGCCATCCAGGGCCGATGGGTAACCGCTGATGTACGGTGTCACCGGCTGCCCGGTGGACATGGTAACGATGGTGGAAAACGCCCAGCCGTCCAGAATCATCCGCGCCGCCCGTTCCGCCAAGCCCTTCGCCGAGGGCATCCACACCGCGTTGGCCACGAACCGGTGCCGCTGGTCGAGATCCGAAAGCGCGTATTCCAGTTTGCGATTGTAGGGATCGATTGGGTAATCGGTGCCGTTGAACGTGCCGTTCGCCCCGCCCACCTGAGCGCCGTCGAACGCCTTGCTCAACGTGTAGTTCGCCGTGAATTCCAGGCCGTGTTGCATGGGCCGGCGCACGGTGACGACCATCGAGTTGTACCAGGAATTGACGTCGCTGGTGCCGATAAACACCTCGCCGGTATTGCTGTTGATCCGGTTCGTATAGAACGGAACCGTGTAGGTTTCCGCGGTCTGCCCGCTGGCGTTCAGGATGTCGTAGCTCTTCGTGGCGGTCGCCGGGGCCAGGTTGGAGTCGAAGAAAATCGGCAAATGCAGGCCGCGGCTGACCACGTACGCGACCGAGCCGCTGAGTCCGCCGGGCAATGCCCGTTCCACGGTGACTTCGCCCTCGTGGGTCCGCGGGTTCACCCAGTCGGGCGACATGCCGCGCGTTACCTGCGAGGCGGAGGGCGGTGTGAAGGCCACCACCTGCGGCGTCAGGGCGCCCGCGAACGGCGCCGTCATCGCCGCGCCCGGCGGCGTCCAGATCACGTTCGGAAACGTCAGTTGCGGGCAGTAGTTGGCAGCGGTCGCAACCGGGCTGCAGGTGAACGTCTGCTGATATACCCCGTTCTCCACGCGGGTCGCGTAGTAGGTGCTGTTGGTCGTCTTGGCGAAGAACATGCCGTAGCCGGTACGCACCACGGTTTTCGGCGACACCTGCCAGGCCAGGCCGATGCGCGGCGCGAACTGGTCCTTGGGAATGTTGATGGTGGATGTATAGAGCGTGGTCAGCGATGTCAGCGTGTTCGGCTCCGGCGGCTGCGGAATCGTGGAGACGTCGTAGCGCAGGCCCATGTTCACCGTCAGCTTCGAGTTCGCCTTCCAGCTATCTTCGAAAAAGCCCGCCCAGTCGTTGTTGTAGAAATCGTCCTTGCCGACGTGCGTGACGGGGTCGTTCACCTGCGTGAACGTGGTGTAGTGCTTGCCCGTCAGGCCGTCCCCGATGTTGATTCCGAACGCGTCGATCACCCAGTTGTTGAACGCCGCCTGCGCCGTTCCGCTGTAACTGTAATTGCCCGTGCCGTTGTACAGGTTGATCATCACTTCGTGGATCGCATTCACATCCACCCCGGCCTTGAACGAATGGTGGCCATGGACTTTGGTGAGCGTATCCGAGACCTGGATGCGGTGCTCGTCCGGCTCCGCGGTGCGGGGCAGCGCGTAGTTCTCGCCGTAGATCGCCAGGTTGGAGCTGCCGCCCGACCCGCCCACGTTGACGTAGGGCGCGGGAGCGTTGGAACCGGCCGCTTCCAGGTCCCGGCCCCATTGGAATCGGAAATTGTTGACGGCCGAGTTGGAAATCGTGGAATCCCAGTTCGCTACGAAAATGCGCTCGTGGAAGATGTAACTTCCATTGGTGCTCAGCGAGCTGTTGTTGTACGAAGGCGAAGTGCTGTAAGCGTTGGGCGCGCGGTAATTCATGAAGTCGAACGAGCCGCTCACGTGGTTGCGCGCCGTGGCGTTGTAATCCAGCCTGCCGAATCCCACATCCTGGTTGGTGGCGCGGGGAAAGCTGCCCTGCAGGCCGAACAGGAAGGCGTTGGCCGCCGAGCACTGCGTGGCCGTCAACTGTGCCGGGCAGGGAAGCGCGCTCACCGTCGAGCTGTAGACGTTGCTGGTGTACGTAATCGGGTTCACCTTGCGCGAGCCGTCGTAGGTGCCAAAGTAGAACAGCTTATCCTTCATGATGGGCCCGCCCACGCTCCCGCCGAACTGCTGCCATTGATGGATCGGCTGGCTGTAGGTGCCGCGCGACTTCGGGTACGAATCCAGCGCATTGAACGACGGGTAGCGCAGATAGTAGAACAAGTCGCCGTGCACCCCGTTGGAACCGGATTTCGTCACCGCGTTCACCACGCCCCCGGCCGCCTGCCCCAGTTCCGCGCTGTAGTTGCTGGCGCTCACCTGGTACTCCATGATGGAGTCCATGCTGTACACGTAGGCCCCGCTGTTGGCCCGCCCGCGCGCCTCCGAGAAGAACGCCTGGTTGTTGTTGGCCCCATCCACGGTGTTCGAGTTGTAGAGCCCCGAAATGCCCCGGTACGACACCAGCCCGCTGGTGCCGTCCGTGGTGACGTTGGGCGTCAGCAGCACGAAGCTGTCCCAGCGCCGGCCCGCGATCGGCAGGTTGCCCACCGCCGCCTCGCTCACCACCTGCGATACCTCGGTCTTGGACGTGTCCACCAGTTCGCCCTCGCTCGTGACCGTCACCGCCTCGGTGGCGGCCTTGACCGGCATGGTGAGGTCGGCCGTCAGCGTTTGCCCCACCTGCAGATTCAATCCCGTTCGCACCACCTTCGCGAATCCCGCCTTGGCGGCCGTGATTTCGTAGTGCCCCGGCTGCAGAAACGGCGCGCTGTACAGGCCCACTTCATTGGTGGTCGCCACGCGCTCGGTTCCCGTCTCCGCGTGCTTGATCGTCACCGTGGCGCCCGGCACCACCCCGCCACTGGGGTCCGTCAGCGTCCCCGCAATCAGCCCGCTCCCCGCGGTCTGGCCCCAGGCCGCGCCGCTCAAAGCTGTCAGTAAGACCATCGCCGCCATCGCCGCCGCGGCGAACCCCCAACTTGCCATCGACTTCCAATTCGTTAGGCGCACGCTTTCTCTCCTCTCGCGATATACGCGTACTTTGATTTCGGAAACGATTGTCCACTTGGCCCGCACACCCTGCGGGCGATGTTGCCTGAAGCACACTGCAATACCAGACCCCCTCAGAATACCGGACTTCCATTACAGGCGGATGTTAAAAGTGTAACTTCCGCCGCCGCTGCCCGCTCCCGCCTTCGATCCCCGCAACCCGCCTAATCCTCCAGAATCACGTGCGCCATCCCCAACTCCGCTGTGTGCGTGAGCGACAGCGCCACGTTCCGCACTCCCAAGGCTTCCGCGATCTTCGCGGCCACTCCGTGAAATTTCAATGTCGGCTTTCCCGACGGCAAATTGGCGACTTCGAAATCCTGCCACCGCACGCCGCGCTTCCATCCCGTGCCGATGGCTTTCATGCCGGCTTCCTTGGCCGCGAACCGGGCCGCGTACCGCTCGTACCGGTTGGCCTTGCGCTCCACGTAGGCGATCTCCGCCGGCGTGTAGATCCGCCCCACGAAGCGCGCCCCGAAGCGCTCGATGGATGCCCGTATGCGCGCCACTTCGGCTAAGTCCACGCCCGTGCCAACGATCATTTCAGCCCCGCCCCCGAGGTGGTGATGGTCAGGCGCCCGTGCTTCACCCCCTTGGTGCCGATCAGCGTATCCGCTATCGCCCGCACCGCCGCCGACTTGCCCCGCACCACCAGCACCTCCAGGCAGTTGTCGTGGTCCAGGTGCACGTGCAGCGTCGAGAGAATCGAATGGTGGTGATCGTGCTGAATGCCCGTCAGCTTCTCGTTCAACATCCGCACGTGGTGGTCGTAGACCAGCGTCACCGTGCCCACTACCTGGCTTTCCGGCGACTCCCAGGCCTTCTCCACCAGCTCGTCGCGGATCAGGTCTCTGAACGCCTCCGACCGGTTGGTGTATCCCCGCTGTTCCAGCAGGGCATCGAACTGGCGCAGCAGTTCGCTGTCGATGGCCACCCCTATCCGGCTGAGGCTGCTCATGCGTATTCAATATTATCACCACCCCTCCGGTGTGGGGCGACTGGTTGTCAACCAGCGGCGGACCCGGAGGGTGCCCCGCTAACCCGCCCCTTTTCAGGTGCAAACGCGGGATTGGCCCAATCCTACCCGATGCGCCTGGCCGGTCTCTTCACCCCGGTGCCACGAATCGAAGAATCGTGCTACTTTGGGAAGCGAATCGTGCACATTCCCGACGGTTATCTCTCCACTCCGGTTTGGGCCGGTATGGACGCTCTGGCGGCGCCTGCCATCGTGGGTTTCGCGCGCCAGGCGCAGCGCCGCTTTGACGACGCCCGGGCGCCCCTGCTCGGCGTCATGGGCGCCTTCGTGTTCGCCGCCCAGATGATCAATTTTCCCGCCGGAGTGGGCACTTCCGCGCACCTCCTGGGCGGAGCCTTGCTGGCCATCACCCTCGGCGCCCCGGCCGCCACCATGGTCATGTGCGCCATCATCGCCATCCAGGCCCTGGTGTTCCAGGATGGCGGCGTCCTGGTGATGGGCGCCAACATCTTCAACATGGCCGTGGTGGGAGTCTGGGCCGGATATCTTCCCTTCCGCTTCGCCGGCGCCACCCGCTGGCGCAACGCCGCCATTTTTTCGGGCGGAGCTCTGTCGGTGCTGGTGAGCGCCGTTTGCGCCCTGGCCGAACTCCGCTTGTCGGGAATGCCGCCGGCGACGCTGGCCGTTTCGGCCGCGGTGTTCCTCATCTCCGCCCCCGTGGAAGGCGCCATCACGCTTGCCGTTGTCAAGGCCCTCGAAGCTATCCAGCCGGGATTCGTGCGCCGGCCCGAGCCCGGCCGCGGCTTTCGCGCCGCCCTGCCTGCCGCCGGCCTGGCTGCGGTTCTACTGGCCGCCGTCGGCGTTCTGTTCTCTTCCACCGCGCCCGACGGAATCGAGAAGGTCGGCCTGGTCTCCGGCATAGCCGGGCGCGTCAAGCTTCTTCTGGCCACGCCTTTCTCCGGCTACGAAACCGCTTTCTTCGCATCCCCGTGGATGCGCAAGGCCACCGCCGGCCTGGCTGGTCTGGCCCTGATCTATGGCGTTTGCCTGGCGATCGGGCGCGTAGCCGCGGCCCGCAGACGGAGAAAATGAGTGCATCACGTCGTCCTGGAACGCTGGAGCCGCCGGTCAAGTCCCATGCACCGCGGCGATCCCCGCGTTAAGGTACTGAACTTACTAGTATTCCTAGTAGTTCTAGCTACTGCCCGCCATCACCTGTTACCTATTGCCCTGGCGCTGGGCTGTCTGCTCTGCGCCGCTGTCGCGTGGGCCCGGCTTCCACTAATTGGCGCGCTCGGCCGGGCGGCCGTGGTCTTGCCCTTTTCTCTGGCGTTCGCAGCCGTGTGTTGGATGGCCGGCGATCCCACCCGCGGCGTCCACTTAGCCGTGAAGAGTTATCTGTCCGCTCTGGCCGTGCTATTGGTTGTCTCCACCACCCCGCTTCCAACCCTCCTGCGCGGGCTCGAAGCGCTGGGCGCCCCGCGGTTTCTTCTGATGGTCGCCCAGTTCCTCTACCGCTATCTGTTTGTCGTTTCCGAGGAGGCCCAGCACATGGCCAAGGCCGCTCAATCGCGCGGGGCCACCGCCGCCGCCATGATGGGACGCGCCGCCCGCTTCCGCGCCGCCGCCGGCGCGCTGGCCGTGTTATTCGCCCGCTCCTACGCCCGCGCCGCGGAGATTCACCACGCCATGCTGGCGCGCGGTTTCCAGGGACACTTCGAGTCTCCCGCGCCGCTCCATTTCCGCAGAGCCGACTTAGCTTTGCTCGCCGCCGGGACGCTCGGGACGGTGGCTCTGCGCTTCGCCGTGGAAAGGTTCTCTTAGTGCAGCCCTTGATCGAAGTGCGCAGCCTCCGCTACCGCTATGAGGATGGAACCTCCGCGCTCAACGGCGTCGATTTCCGGCTGGACCCTGGAGAATCGGTCGCCTTGCTGGGCGCCAACGGCAGCGGCAAAACCACTTTCGTCATGCACCTCAACGGACTGCTGGGGACCGAAGGAGGCGATGGCCGGGGCAGCGTCGCCGTCTGCGGCATGCCTGTCGAAAGCCGTAACCTGGCGGCCATCCGCCGCAAGATAGGGATGGTGTTTCAGGATTCCGACAGCCAGCTCTTCATGCCCACCGTGCTGGAAGACGTGGCTTTCGGCCCGCTAAACCTGGGCCTGGACCTGGCCGCCGCCACCCAGCGCGCCCTCGCCGCCCTCCACCGCGTCGGCATGGCCGAAGCCGCGCCCCGCGCGCCCTATCACCTCAGCGCCGGGGAAAAGAGAAGAGTCGCTATCGCCGGGATACTGGCCATGGATCCGCAGATCCTGGTGCTCGATGAACCTACCACTTTCCTCGACCCGCCATGCCGGCGCTCCCTGGCCGAGTTACTCCGCAACCTGCCCCAGGCCAAGATCCTGGTGACCCACGACATCCCCTTTGCACGGTCGGTTTGCACCCGCGCCGTGTTCTTTCAGAACGGAGCCGTCGCAGCCACTGGCTCCATCGAAGATATCGTGGACCGGTTCCAGTGGGGCTTCACCGCGGCGGGCAACGTTTCCGGGCAGTAGCTGCCGGCGCCCTGGCGCGCCGTCCCTCGCCGTCGCGCATGCGGCCGCGTGAACCGGGCCATCTGTCCGCGGTGTTCCCGCCACGCCCGGGGACTCCCGCGTGCCCCGTCTTAGGAAGTGCCCCTACGCCTCCTTGGCGGCGGTCTTGGCCGCGGCTTGCCGCTTCCGGTGTTCCGCCCAGCGCTTCTTCTGCGCCGCTGCGATCCGTTTCCGCGCTTCCGCGCTCAGAAAGCGCCTCGGCGCCGGTTTCTTCTCCGCGGCTGCCGGGGGCGCCGGTGTGTGCTTCCCCTTCAACTTAGCTTGAATCTCGCGAATGCGATCATCGATCTTCTGGCGCTCCACTTCATAACCCACCAGCGCCATCTGTAATGTAGTCAAATCTTCAAGGCTTCGCCTGGCCATGTTCTCTCCCGGCATAAATATAACATAATTGTGTCCGCGTCGAAACTACTCTAGTTGGTCAACATCCGTGTCAGAATACTTGCTTGGGTGAGGTGGAGATGAGAATCGTCATTCAACGAGTGACGGAAGCGCGGGTAGATGTGGGTAGCCGCACCTGCGCTTCCATAGGCGCAGGATTACTAATCTTTCTTGGTATTTCAAGATACGATACCAGGGCCGACGCCGCATACCTGGTCGACAAGACCCTCGGCCTGCGCATCTTTCCGGATGACGCCGGCAAGATGAACCGGAGTGTCGAAGAAGCCGCCGCATCCCTGCTGATTGTGTCCCAGTTCACTCTCTACGCCGACTGCCGCAAGGGACGCCGGCCAAGTTTCGACCAGGCCGCGCCACCCCAACAGGCGCTCGATTTGTACAACTACTTTGTCGAATGCGCCCGTCAGGGACCCGTTCCGGTCGAAACCGGCGTTTTTCAGGCTATGATGCAGGTCCACTTGGTCAACGACGGGCCCGTCACCATCCTGATCGATTCCGCCTCCCGCCCCAGTAAGTCGCCCGCCTCTTCTCGAGGCTGCTTAACATAAGTTAACACGCCAACCTCCAGCGCCTTCCCGCCGCCCCGCGTCCCGCGCCACGAATCTTATTGCGATTCATATACCTTTCATTCGGCCCCGCCTGCCTGTTGGTCAGGTCTGTTTCCCGCCCCTCACCTACACGCGCTTCATCCACGCTGCATGATGGATAGCTCTCGCCGCCTGGCGCGGGATGTAACCCCCCGCCTGCGGAACTCGCGTTGTAAGTCCGGCGCCGCCCCGCAGAACCACCAATGTCCGGGTCCCAGCCCACCGCCATGCCGTCCCCCTTGCACGGCGCCCGCACTTACCCGTCCCGCCCGAGCGTCCCGCCGTCCCATTCCGTGCGAACCTGACTTCCCGTCTGGCAGTCTCCACGACGATCCGCTGCGCGTCTCTACCCCGCCGCAGTCTCGCGTGGCGGATCCGGCCGCTGGCGGATCTTCCGGGCCGGGCGGGTCATTCGCCGCAACCGCATCTCCCGCCGGTGTCCCGGCAAACGCGCCGCCACGCCGCCCATCCGGCCATCCGGCGCAGGGTTCGCATCGGCCGCCATCTCGCGGCTGCCGTAACGGGAACAACCTTCCCGCAGCGCCGGTATCCTCCGCCTCGCGCGGGGCCGTATACTGAGATTTGTCAAACTCCGACACAATCCGCTACCGTGACGCAGGCGTGAACATCGACGAAGGCGATCGCGCCGTGGCGTCCATTAAGAAGATGGCCCGCGGGACGTTCACTCCCGGCGTGCTTACCGATATCGGCTCCTTCGGCGCAGCCTTCCGGTTGGCGGGATTCCGCCGGCCCGTGCTGGTCAGCTCCGCCGACGGCGTCGGCACCAAGCTGAAGGTCGCCTTTCTCACCGGCCGCCACCACACCGTGGGCGAGGACCTCGTCAATCACTGTGTCAACGATATCGCCGTCCAGGGCGCGCGCCCGCTCTTCTTTCTGGATTATTTCGCCGTCGGCAAGCTGAATGCCGATGTCGCCGCCGCCGTTATTTCCGGCGTGGCCCGCGGTTGCCGCGCCAACGGCTGCGCCTTGATCGGAGGCGAGACCGCCGAGATGCCTGGGCTGTACGCGGACGGCGAGTACGACCTGGCGGGCTTCATCGTCGGCGCCGCCGAGCGCGGCGAGTTGCTCACCGGGAACAGAATCCGCACGGGAGACATCCTGCTCGGCCTTCCCTCCACCGGGTTACACACCAATGGCTATTCCCTGGCCCGCAAGTTGCTCTTCGAGGTGGCCGGCTACTCACCCGGTACCGTGCTTGCGGAAACCGGCCTCGCCATCGGCGACACTCTGCTCGCCGTTCATCGCAGCTACCTGTCTCCCATCCGCGCGCTGATGGCCGCCGGCCTTTTGCGCGGGGCCGCCCACATCACCGGCGGCGGCATCACCGACAACACGCCCCGCATGCTGCCCAAGGGCCTGGCCATTTCCATCGACACCGCCGCCTGGCGGATTCCGCCCTTCTTCGAAGCGCTGCGCCGCATCGGCCACATTCCCGAAGACGACTACCGCCGTACCTTCAACCTCGGCGTGGGCATGATCCTGGCCGTTCCGTCGCGCCGCGCCGCCCGCGCCGAAGCCATCCTCGCCAAGACCGGCGAGTCCCCGTTCCGCATCGGCGGCGTAATAACCCAAAAGCGCGGCCATCCCCGCCTGGAGTACCGATGAACAGCCCGCCGCTGAAACGCCTCGGCATTCTCATTTCCGGCCGCGGCTCCAACTTCGAGGCCATCGCCAATAACATCGCCGCCGGCAGGATCGACGCCGAGATCGCCGTGGTCCTCTCCAATCGTCCGGCCGCCGCCGGCCTGGAAATCGCCCGCGCCCGCGGCCTCAACGCCGAGTGCATCCCCTCCAAAGGCCTCGACCGCGAAGTCTACGATCGCATGCTCGTGGAATCGCTCCTCCGCAATCGCGTCGACCTGGTCTGCCTCGCCGGATTCATGCGCCTGCTGAGCGCTTGGTTCATCCGCCAGTTCCCCGGCCGCATCCTCAATGTCCACCCCTCGCTGCTGCCCGCCTTCCCCGGCCTGGACGCTCAACACCAGGCCCTGGCGCACGGCGTCAAAATCGCCGGCTGCACCGTCCACTTCGTCGATGAAGACCTCGACGCCGGCCCCATCGTTCTCCAGGCCGCCGTTCCCGTCGAAGACAACGATACCGTCGAGACGCTATCCGCCAGGATCCTCCGCGAAGAACATCGCATCTACTCGGAAGCCATCCGCATCGTCCTCGGCGGCCGCTACCGGCTGGAAGGCCGCCGCGTGCTCCTCGACTGAAGGTACTTGGACAGCTTCATCGGCGGCCCCGGCCCCATGTCCATCTGCCGCTGCACCGCCCGTTCGTACTGTTCCAGCAGTTGCCGCCGCCGCCGCGGCTCCAGTTGGCAGCACTCCAAATCCAGCAGTAACTCTATCTCCCAGGGCGCAAAAGTATTGCGTCCCAGCGCTCCGCGCTTCAGGTCTGCCATAAGCCGCAGGAAACGGCTGCGCATCAATTCCGTTTCGACGATCTCGTCCGCCGCCATCCCACTTAGAAGATCGGCGGCGCGCCGCTGAAACATTAGCCCCGCTTGTGTTTTGCGGAAAACCGCGCTCACCCTCCCCACCCGCCGCAGGCCGGCGGCTCCACTTCGCGCTTCCAACCCCACCGGTTGTTATCATTGTTCACACACTGCGCCATGACCACTGAACCGCCGGTAACCTCCAGTTTCGACGCGTCGCGTTTCCTGCCGCTCTTGCTCCTCCTCTTCGCCGCCAGCGGCTGTTCGGCGCTGATCTACGAGATCGTCTGGTACCAGTTGCTGGCTCTCGCCATCGGCTCCACATCCGTATCCCTGGGCTTTTTGCTGGCCGCCTACATGGGCGGCCTGTGCCTCGGCAGTATCGGTCTGCCCCGCCTGCGCACCACCCGCCATCCCCTGCAGATTTACGCGTTCCTGGAACTTGGCATCGCCGCGCTCGGCCTCCTGGTTCTCGCCGGACTGCCGCTGATCGACCGCGTCTATGTCGCCGGCGCCGCGCGCGGATTGCCCGGCCTGCTCCTGCGCGGGTGCGTCTCGGCCGTCTGCCTGGTGCCGCCCACCGTCCTGATGGGTGCTTCGCTGCCGGCCATCGTGCGCTGGATCGCTTCCACTCCGCGCGGCGTCTCCTGGTGGGGAATGCTCTACGGCGGCAACACCGCCGGCGCCGTTTTCGGATGTCTGCTGGCGGGTTTCTACCTGTTGCGCGTGCACAACATGGCCGTCGCCACCTACACCGCCGTGGCCATCAACCTGGCCGTGGCCCTGGTCAGCTTCCTGGTGGCCGCTTACACCCCGGCCCGGGCTTCCGCCGGCGATTCCGGCCCGCCCGCGCCCGCGGCTGCGCCCGGCGCCGCGCCCAGCCGCTGGCCCGTTTACGTCACCATCGGCCTCTCCGGCGCCGGCGCCCTGGGCGCCGAGGTCGTCTGGACCCGCCTCATGGGCATGATGCTGGGCGCCACCGTGTACGTGTTCTCCATCATTCTGGCGGTTTTCCTCACCGGCCTGGCGCTGGGCAGCACCGTGGGCTCCTGGCTGGTCCGCTCCATCCGGCCCCGCGAGGCCCTCGGCTGGTGCCAGATCCTGCTCTCGCTCGGGGTCGCCTGGACCGCCTACATGATCGCCAATTCGCTCCCCTACTGGCCCATCAACCCTCTGCTCACCACCAGCCCCTGGTTCACTTTCCAGCTCGACATGGTCCGGTGTCTCTGGGCCATTCTGCCGCCCACGCTGCTATGGGGCGCCAGTTTCCCGCTGGCCGTCGCCGCCCTGGCCGCTCCCGGCGACGACCCCGGCCGGGTGGTCGGCACGGTGTACGCCGCCAACACCGTGGGCGCCATCGCCGGAGCGCTCGGCGTAAGCCTGGTCCTGGTTCCGTGGATCGGAACCCAGAACTGCGAACGCGTCATCCTGCTGCTCTCCGCCTCCAGCGCTCTGCTCGTGCTCTGGTCCTACGCGGCCGCACACGCCTCCAAGTTGCCCGCCGCCGCCCTCACCGCCGCGCTGATCCTCGCCGGCTTCCTCGCCAGGGGCGTCGACCCCATTCCCGGAAAGGTCGTCGCCTACGGCCGCCGCATCATGATCTCGGCGCCCAACTCCGAACTGCTCTTCACCGCCGAGGGCATCAACTCCTCGGTGGCCATCACCCGCTGGAACGACGGCGCCACGGAAGTGGACGTCAACGGCCACGTGGAAGCCACCACCGAGCCCTACGACATGCGCCTGCAGCGCATGGTCGGGCATCTTCCCGCGCTCCTGCACCCCCGCCCCCGGAGCGTGCTGGGAATCGGATTCGGTGCCGGCGTCTCGGCCGGGACCTTCACCCGCTACCCCACCATCCAACACATCTCGGTGTGCGAAATCGAGCCCATCGTTCCGCCCATCTCCACGCGTTATTTCGCCGCACAGGATTACGATGTGCTCCACGACCCGCGCACGCGGATTATCTTCGACGATGCCCGCCACTACCTGCTGACCACTACCGAGACGTTCGACATCGTCGCCAGCGATCCGCTCGACGTCTTCGTCAAAGGCACCGCCGCGCTTTATACCACGGAGTACTTTGAAGCCGTCCGGCGCCACCTCAATCCCGGCGGCCTGTTCACCCTCTACGTGCCCCTCTACGAAAGCGATGCGCGCACCGTCCGCAGCGAGCTGGCCACCTTCTTCGACGCCTTCCCCAACGCCACCGTGTGGGCCAACACCGTCAACGGGCAGGGCTACGACATGGTTTTCCTGGGCGCCGTGGAGCCCCTGAAAATCGATCTCGACGAAATCCAGGCCCGCCTGGACCGCCCCGACTACGCGCCCGTGGCCGAATCGCTGCGCGAGGTGCAGTTCTCCTCCGCCCTCGATCTCTTCGCTACCTACGCCGGCCGGAAGTCCGATCTGGGCCAGTGGACCGCCGGCGTCGATCTCAACCGCGACGGCGACCTGCGCCTTCAGTACTGGGGCGGATGGGGCATCAACTCCACCCTCGAGGATGTCATCTACCGCCAGATGCTGAGTTACCGCCGCCCTCCCACCGGCCTGTTCACCGGCTCTCCCGCGAAACTCGAAGCCCTCATGCTGGCCATCGGCCGGTAAGTCTTCCGCGGCCGCCCCGATTGACAGGTGGGCCAGGCGCTTCCGCCTGGCAACCGGTTCTTTATCGCCCCATCTCGCGGCCGGAGACCTTCCTGCCGTCGGCCTAGACGCAAGCGATGGGCGCAGCAAAACCAGGCCGGCCCCGAGGTGATGGCCTGCGACGTGTTTCCGAAGCGCGCCGGAAACACCGGATTTCCCGATTTTGCATTTCTCCGGCAGGTCGGCAATTGCGCCTTGCAGGCGAAAACCGCTCCCGGAAGGAAGGACGTAAACGCACATAAAAATTCGCGGCTGGGGGTATACTTGTCGCACCGTCCAGCATCTGAACTGGAGATTCTGGCCAAATTCGAAATCTCGAATTGCTGCCAAACACGCTGACCGAGGGGTGCCCCAAGAAGCCCAAGGGGAGTCTATGAAAGAGGAAGTGAGGGTCGTGTTTGTAAGGCCCACGAGGAAAACCGGTGCGTTCCTTCCTTGTGCGGCGGTTTCTGTTCTTCTCCAGATCGTTGCGGCGCCCAATGCCTCGGCTGGTCCGATCCTTGGAAACACTCTGGATACGTTTGCGATTCTGGGTGGTGGTGGGGTTATCGGCGCTGCCCCCACGAACACCGTTACTGGCAATCTGGGCGCATGTTGCACCACCGACACCATCGCCGGCTATCCGGCAGATTTCTCACTCACTGGATCTGAATACGCTGGGAGTGTGTCCCCTGAGAGCCTGGCGCAAAGCGATTTAGGCTCTGCCATCACTGCCCTGAACGGTCTGTAGGGGGGCGCCACAACTCCCGAAACGGATTTGACGGGACTCACGCTCCCGCCGGGTGTCTATGCATCGTCGTCGACCATGAGCTTGTCGGGAACTCTCACTCTGGACGGTGAAAACAACGTCGGTGCTTTGTGGGTTTTCCTGGTGGGGAGTACGCTCACCATCAACAGCGGCTCGACGGTCAACGTGGTCAATACCGGCGCAGGCGCCGGTGTGTATTGGGTGATGGGGGCTTCCGCGGTTCTCGATTCAAACTCCGTGGTTGAAGGTAATTTTCTCGCTGATGCGAGCATCCCCGTAGATACCAACGTAACCGATCCGTGCGGTAGATTCGCGACCCAAACCGGCTCCGTGGGACTGGCAGGTTCGGACACCGTCGGTATCGGTTGCTCGGGCGCTCTGGCTGGCAGCAACGGCCTGGGTGGCGGCGGCACCCTGGTCAACGGCGTGATCACCCCTCTTTAGTCCGAGACCCTTCCGGAACCCGGCACACTTTTCTTGTTGACCCCCTGTCTCGCCGGCTTGGCGATACAGTGGAAGCGGTCGCGGTCGAAGCTGCCAAAGTCACGCGCGTAGCGGGATGGTTTTCTCGATGCGCGGTAGGATTGTCCACCTGTTCCCTGGACGCTCCACTCGCATGCCCCGCCCCGCCCACGATAGAATAAACCCGTAATGCAGATCTATCTCCTGCGCCACGGAATCGCGGAAGACTCCCGCTCGGGACTCCGCGACTTCGACCGCGCCCTCACCCCCGAGGGCGGCCAGAAGCTCCGCCGCGTCCTCGAACGCGCCCGGGCCGCCGGCGCGGCGCCCGCCGTGATCCTCTCCAGCCCCTTTCGCCGCGCCCTCGAGACCGCCCGGATCGCCTCCGAAGTTCTCCGCTACTCCGGAAAAATCGTCCAGTCCCGCACCCTCACTCCCGACGCTCCGCCCGCCGAGGCCTGGGGCGAAATCCGCAATTACCGCGAGGAATCCGCCGTCCTGCTCGCCAGCCACGAACCGCTCATGAGCTCGCTCGCGGCCTTCCTGCTGGACTGTCCCACCCTGGTCGTCGATATGAAGAAAGCCGCCCTGGTGCGCATCGATTGCGAACGCTCCACTCCCTCGCCGTCCGGCGTCTTGAAGTGGATGCTGACACCGGCGCTGGCGGGAGATTGAACCCATGAACATTCACAAAGCTACCGATCGTTATGAAGCCTGGCTCTCGCGCCACCTCCGCATCGTCGGCGAGGATCTCGAGCTCAAGCACCAGCAGATGCGCGCCGCGCCGTTTCCGTTCCTGCGCGCCACCTACTACCGCTGGGCCCAGGTCTGGCCGGAGGTGTGCAAAGACGAGGCCCGCGCTCCCGCTGCCCTCGCCGTGGGCGATCTCCACGTCGAGAATTTCGGAACCTGGCGCGACAAGGACGGCCGCCTCGTCTGGGGCATCAACGATTTCGACGAGGTCTGGCCTCTGCCCTATACCAACGACCTGATCCGGCTGGCCGCCAGCGCGCTGCTCTCCGGCATGCAAGGCGACCTTAAGCCAGGCTTCGACGCGCTTCTCAAAGGGTATCGCGAAGCCCTGGAGGCCGGCGGGCGCCCGTACGTTCTGGCCGAGCACCACACCGCGCTGCGGCTCATGGCCACCGCGCGCCTCCACCAGCCCGAGCAATACTGGGAGAAACTGCACGCCCTCCCGGAACTCAAGCAGCCGCCCCCGGCCGGCGCCGTCAAGGCCCTCGCCAGTCTCATGCCGGCGCCGGGACTGGAGTGGCGCCTGTCCCATCGCGTGGCCGGCCTCGGCAGCCTGGGACGCGAACGCTTCGTGGCCCTCGCCGACTGGTGCGGCGGCTCGGTGGCCCGCGAGGCCAAGGCCCTGGCGCCCTCGGCCTGCGTATGGGCGGAACGGGGCAAGGGCACCGCGCCCATCCACTACCAGGAAGCCATCGACCGCGCCGTGCGCTGCCCCGATCCCTTCGTGCACCTCCGGAAACGCTGGATCGTGCGCCGCCTGGCGCCGGATTGTTCCCGCATCGAGCTTCCCGCGCTGCCCAAGGAACGCGACGAGATCCATCTGCTGCATGCCATGGGCTGGGAGACCGCCAACGTCCACCTGGGCTCCGCCAAGCCGCGCGTCCTGCTGCGCGACCTCGCCAAACGCCCCGCCGGCTGGCTCTTCAAGGCCGCCCACCGCATGCAGAAAGCCGTCCTCGCCGACTTCGAGGAATACTCCAAATAGCCTCGCGGCCAGAGACGCTTTTGTGGGGCAGGTTGTCAACCCGCCCGGCGAGCGAAGCTCGCCCAGTGCCTTGAGTAACCCCACATAGTCCGGCAGCGGCCGTGCTTCTCCTCGAGGCGCCGTCCACACCTCGGGCCGCATCCCGCCGGCCCGTCCCATGAAGCCGCACCGTTCCTCGCGCGCCCCCGCGCTCCCGCCCCGCTCCCGCATCCCCCCGATTTCCGCTACACTTGTCTGGGGCTATCAGGCTATGTTCGGATTCCGCGGGAGGGTCGGTTCGTGAAGCGCCACAGGCGATGGCTGTACCTCGGTCTGCTCTTGGTCCTGTTGGCCGCCTCGGCGGCCGTCTTCATGGCCAATCCTCCCCTCCGCACTCGCGGCTTCTTCGCCTTCTTCCGCGCCTGGCATGCGCATTGGCCGCTGGCCGCGGGCCAGAAGCTTCCCGAGCGTCTGTTGCCGGCGTTCCGTCCGTTCGTTCCCATCTGGGTGGAAGTCGCGCCCGGCGTCACCATGTGGCTCGATCCTCACGACGTTGTGACCGGCTACATACTCGCCTACGGCAACTGGGAGCCCTGGACCACGCGCGAGCTGATGCGCCACACGCCGCCCGGGGGGACTTTCGTCGACGTGGGCGCGCACGTCGGCTGGTACTCGCTGAATGCCGCCCGCGCGGTCGGACCCAAGGGGCGTGTCATCGCCGTGGAACCGGACCATGGCACCCTGCCCAAACTCCGGGAGAACATCCGCGCCAGCCGAGCCGGCGCGGTCGTCATGGTCGCTCCGGTGGCCTGCGCGGATTCCGAGTCCACCTTGACCTTCTATTCCGCCGATCCCAGGAACACCGGGGAGAGCTCGCTTTCCGCCGACAACGCTTCCCAGGATGGCGCCATCGCCGCCTCCTATCCGGTGCGCGCCCGGCGCCTCGATGACATCCTGCGCGAAGCCGGCGTCGGACGCGTCCATGCGATCAAGATCGATGTCGAGGGCGCCGAGTTCCTGGTACTCAAGGGCGCCGTCGAAACCCTCGACCGCTACCGGCCCGTTGTCGCCGTCGAGATCGTGGACCGGCAACTGAAATCCATGGGGTCGAGCGAAAGCGAATTGCGGGCTTTCATGCACGCTCACGGCTACCGGGCGGTACACGCCTACGAGCAGAACACCATCTTCGTGCCGGATCCCAAGGCGATCCCCGCCCCGGATCGGGATGCGACGGGACCCGGGCTCGCCGCCCGCTAACCTCGGCCTCTCACATCCGCGCCATTCCGCCCGCCCGCCGATTCCCCCGGCTCTTACTCCACCCGGTAATTCGGCGCTTCCTTGGTGATGATCACGTCGTGCACGTGGCTCTCGCGCAGGCCCGCCGGCGAAATCCGCAGGAAGCGCGCCTTGTCCTGCAATTCCCGGATGGTGTTCGCCCCGCAGTAGCCCATGCCGCTCCGCAGGCCGCCCACCAGTTGGTACACCATGTCGGCCAGCGGACCCTTGGCCGCCACCCGGCCCTCGATTCCCTCCGGCACCAGTTTCCCGCTGGGGTCCTGCTCGTAGCGGTTGGCGTTCCCCTGCGACATGGCGCCCATCGAGCCCATCCCGCGGTAGGTCTTGAACGTGCGCCCCTGGTAGAGAATGGTCTCGCCGGGGCTTTCGTCGGTCCCCGCCATCAGGCTGCCGATCATCACCGCGTCGGCTCCCGCGGCGATCGCCTTGGTGATGTCCCCCGAGTACTTGATGCCGCCGTCGGCGATCAGCGGCACGCCCGCCCCGCGCGTCGCCCGGGAACATTCCGAGATGGCCGTGATCTGCGGCACGCCCGCGCCCGATACCACCCGCGTGGTGCAGATCGAACCCGGCCCGATGCCCACCTTGATGCCGTCCACGCCCAGCGCGATCAGGTCGCGCGCCCCTTCGAAGGTGGCCACGTTGCCGGTGATGAGTTCCACTTCCGGCAGCTTGCTCTTGAGCGCCCGCACCGCCGCCAGCACCCGTCCCGTGTGCCCGTGCGCCGTGTCGATGGCCAGCACGTCCACCTTGCGCTTCACCAGTTCCTGCGCGCGCTCCAGGTAGTCGCCCGTGGCGCCCACCGCCGCGCCCACCCGCAGCCGCCCCTGGCTGTCCTTGGCCGAGTTGGGATACTTCAACTTCTTCTGGATGTCCTTGACCGTGATCAGTCCCTTCAGGTAGTACTGATCGTCCACCACCAGCAGTTTCTCCACGCGGTGCTGGTGCAGGATGGCCTCGGCCTGTTCCAGCGTGGTGCCCACCGGTACGGTGATGAGATGGTCCTTGGTCATCACCTCCGAGATGGGCAGATCGAAGCGCGTCTCGAACCGCAGGTCGCGGTTGGTGAGAATGCCCACCAGCTTTCCATCCTGGGTGACCGGCACGCCCGAGATGCGATACCGCCGCATCACCTCCTGCGCGTCGGCGATGGTGCGTTCCGGACCGATGGTCACGGGATCCACGATCATCCCGCTTTCACTGCGCTTCACGCGGTCCACTTCCTCCGCCTGGCGCGCCACGGTCATGTTGCGGTGAACGATGCCGATGCCGCCCTGCTGCGCCAGCGCGATGGCCAGGTGCGACTCCGTCACCGTGTCCATGGCGGCGGAGACGATCGGTATGTTGAGCGCGATCTTGCGCGTGAGAAACGTGCGGGTGTCGACCTCGGCCGGCAGAACGTCGCTGCGGGCCGGTTCGAGCAAAACATCGTCGAAAGTTAGGCCTTCGGTGAGCGGGTCTCGAATCATAGGGATGCTCTTATGATAGCGTGTGTCGCCGGCGGGGATGCCCGGCCGGGCCGCCTATCCCGCCTTGCGCACCCGCAGCCCGCTCCACTGCTCGGCCACCACGATGGAGTTGGCCGGATTCCGCGGATCGTATTTCACCGACACCGGGCCCACCGCCGAGTAATCCTGCGGCAGAAAGTCCTGCAGCATGGTCACGTCCTGCGACGCGGTGTACTCGACGCCGCGTACGCCGTAGGAGTAGAACAGCACGTCGTCGCGGATCTCCGCCAGCTCGGCGTCGGCCATCTTGCCTCGCGCCGCCAGCGCCTCGCGCCGCCGCCGCTCGCGTTCCTCGGCGGTGATGCGCGAACGCCGCCACGCCCGGAATCCCAGAATCGCGCCCGTTGCCAGGAGCGCTCCGGCCAGGGCCGGCACAACGGCCCGCACGGCCGGATTGGAAGCCAATCCGATCCACATGCCCGCGCGCCGTCAGCCCGCCCCGGGCCCAGGCGTCCCCTGGAATGCCTTGGCCCAATCCTTCTGGAACTTGTCCAACCCCTGGTCCGTGAGCGGGTGGTTGAATAACATGTCCAGCACCTTGAACGGCATGGTCGCGATCTGCGCCCCCGCCAGCGCCGAGTCGATCACGTGCAGGGGCGAGCGCAGGGACGCCGCCAGCACCTGCGTCTTGTACCCGTAATTCCTGTAAATTTGCACGATGTCGCGGACCAGGTCCACTCCCCTGAAACCGATGTCGTCCAGCCGCCCCAGGAACGGGCTTACGATGTACGCTCCCGCCTTGGCCGCCAGCAGCGCCTGGCCGGCGGTGAAGCACAGCGTCACGTTGACCCGGACGCCTTCCCGCGCCAGCGCCGATGTGGCCATGATCCCGTCGCGCGTGAGCGGGCACTTCACCACCACGTTCTTATGGATGGCGGCGAGTTTCAGGCCCTCCGGGATCATGGCGGCCGCCTCGGTGGAAACCACTTCGGCGCTGATATCGCCGTCCACGATTTCGCAGATGGCGTGGATCTGTTCCGCGAGCGGCCTGCCTTCCCTGGCGATGAGCGTAGGATTGGTGGTCACGCCGTCCACGATGCCCCAACTCGCGCCCTTGCGGAGTTCGTCCAGGTTCGCGGTATCCAGGAAAAACTTCATGACGCCCTCCCTCCGGTCCCATTGTCAAGTTTAGCAAAGGACCCGCCGGGGAGCCGCGTCCCGAGCGGCGGCCGGACGCCGCCATAGCCTCGCTCCGCCCGGCGGCCGGACGCCGCTGCTATCGCCTCACACCGCCCGCCGGCCGCGCGCCGCTGGCATCGCCTCGCACCGCCCGCCGGCCGCGCGCCGCTGCCATCTCCCCGAGCCGCCCAGCGGCCGGTCGCCGCTGCCATCGCCTCGCGCCGCCCAGCGGCCGGTCGCCGCTGCCATCGCCTCGCCCCGAGCGGCGGCCGGCCGCCGCTGCCATCGCCGCGCACCGCCCGCCGGAGGCCGCTGCCATCGCCTCGCACCGCCCGGCGGCCCGACGCCGCTGCCACCGCCTCGCGCCGCCCGCTGGCCTATGCCGATTTGAGCAGCCAACCGCGCAGCGCCTCGCGCTGCAGCGTGATGCCTTTCCGCGAATACCGCAGGTACCCCTGCTTGCGGAACTGGTTCATGTAGTGCGTGACGATCTCCCGCGAGGTGCCCACGTACTGGGAGAGCAGTTCGTGCGTGAACGGCGCCATGCGGACCGCGCCGTCGGTGTCCGGCGTGCCCAGCCGCTCGGAAAAGCGCAGCAGGGAACGCGCCAGGCGGCGCGCGATATTGTCCACCGAAAACCCTTCGATGCGGCGGGTGAAATCCACGGTCCGCTGCGTCAGGATCTGCAGCAGGGCCACCGCCAGGCGCGGGCGCTTCATGACGATGTCTTCGATTTCCGACGCGGTCCACGTCATCAACCGCGCGTCCTCCAGCGCACTGGCCTGTTCGGCGCGGTGCGGAAGATTGAGGAACGCCGACTCCCCGAAGAGATCGTCGGGCTGGTAAACGTCCACCACCACCTGGTGCCCGTCCGCCGCCAGGCGGGAAACTTTCACCTTGCCCTCGATCACCAGAAATATGTTGGTGGGGGCCTGGTCGTGGCCGTAGATGACCTCGCCCTTGCGGTACTCCACGATGTTGGAGCACGGCAGGTGTGCCAGCGGGTCTTCCAGTTGTTTTTGCGGCGCAAAAGCTATGCTAGTTGCCATTGTCTCCTCCAAAGACGCATTCAACTCACACTACCGATGGGGCTCGCAATTCTCGCTAACGGTCTCTATGCTGCGAACCCTGAACGTGGGACGGGCGCCGGCCGAGTTGGATGTCCCTCGCACAGTCACCTTCTGTCCCAAATGCTTGGCGAAGCTTTCCGTTGGGAAACCTTCGGCTTCCAGGTTGGCGATCGGCGACAAGCTGCGATCGTCGACCAAAACGTAGCGCCCTTCCTGTTCGTCCACGCAACCGGTAAGGGCCGTGCCCTTCTCCTTGCTTGCGGATTTCGGCTGCGGATTCCGCTCCTGCCCGGACCCGGCTTGAAAGGCTGGTTCGAGGGCCGGCGATGTGGCCGCGCTCACGGCGAAACCCGACAGTGTCAGGGCCACCAGGATCGCTCCGCGCGACGCAATTGCACCACCGTGCTCCATCGTACCTTCGCTTTCAGGAAAACCAAATCAGCACGTCGCGTGCCAATTTATACATCTATTCTAATGCGTTTCTTGAGAGAGGCGATATACTCCTTCGTAAACCAATGCTAACCAATGGATGAGATTTTACGGACGTTTCCCTCGCCGAATTCAGGGAAATACCTGAGGACGTTTTTACACACCGGGCGGATTCTGCCGCTACCCCGGCTCGCCGGAATCGGCACAAATCCCGTGCCCTGATGAGGTTATATGATGAAATGGTGCCCGCCGTCCGGCGACCGTCATTGGCGCTTCTCACGCTAGTCGCCTCCCTGGGCGCACAACCCTATTACGCCCCTCCGGCTGGAATACGGCCCCCCATTCGGAGGAGTAGTGTGTCCATTTTACCCGGCGGCCGGATCGTCGCCCCCATCGGCGATCAGTACGCGACGGGCCCGGGCGCCTTCGCGCTGGCCCTCAGCCCTTCGGAACGGGAAATCGCGACCGCCAATGCCGGGCCCTTTGGCGCGTCGCTGACCATCCTCGAATGGCTGCGCGACCACTGGGACAACCGCCAGGTGCTGGCCTCGGCGGACCCGGAGTGGCGCGGCGTCTCCACCGGCCTGGCGTTCTCCGGCGATCGCAACCTCTACGTCTCGGAAGGGAACAGCGGACGCATCGACATGTTCGATTCCCACGACCAACGGCGCCGCGTCATCGATATCAACCAGGGCGGATTCCACGACAGCTTCACCGGCGACCTGGCGTTCGACTTCGAGCACAACATCCTCTACGCCGTGGACCAGGCCAACCAGCGCGTCGCGGCGATCGACGGGCGGACCCGCCAGGTGGTGGCCTCGGTGCGCGTGGGACGCCTGCCCTTCGCCATGGCGCTTTCCCCGGACCGCCGGAAACTCTACGTCACCAACGCCGGCATGTTCGCCTACCAACCGATTCCCGGCGCCGATGCGGAGCGGAGCCGCGCCACCGGCCTGCCGTTCCCGGCATTCGGTTTCCCCAGCCCGGAGGCATGGCAAGGCGTGGAAGGCCGGACGGCCGGCGGCGCGGTGAAGGTTCCCGGTCTGGGCGATCCCAACGCCCGCGAAGCCAACTCGGTTGCGGTGCTGGATGTTTCGCAGCCCGCGGCGGCCAAGGTGGTCGCCTGGGTTCGCACCGGGCGGGCGGTTGGCGAAATCGCGGAGGGCCGCGCGGTGGTGGGCGGAAGCGGCCCTTCGGGCGTGTGCGCCACCGCGGACTGGGTGTTCGTGTCCAACGCCAACCAGGATTCCATCAGCATCCTGAACGCGCGCTCGAACGAGTTGGAAGCCGAGATCCCCATACGCATCCCGGGACTCGAGTCGCTGCGCGGCGTGCTGCCGATCGGCCTGGCGTACCACCCGAAGTCGGGCTGGCTGTTCGTGGCGGAAGCCGGCATCAACGCAGTGGGCGTGATCGATGTGGCGAAGCGCCGGGTGCTCGGCCACCTGCCGGCGGCCTGGTTCCCCACGCGCGTGGCGGTTTCCGAGGACACGGTGTACGTAGCCAACGCCCGCGGCCACGGAATCGGCGCCAACGCCACCGCCGGCGCGACGCTGCGCGAACAACTCGAATTCAGCCCGATTAACCAGGGCACGCTCTCGGCGTTCCGCGTCCCGGATGCCGCGGACCTGCCGGCGCACACCGCCTTCGTGCTGGAAGCCGGCGGCCTGCGGCCCCGCCGGCCCGGCGCCGCGGCGGGCGATCTTCCGGACGCTATCCGGCACGTGGTGCTGATCGTAAAGGAAAGCCGCAGCTACGACGAGGTGCTGGGCGACATTGCCGGCGCGGCCGACCCAGCGGCCATGGGCGCGCCCGCGCTGGCGCGATTCGGCGCCAACGGCTACGTGGACGGCCACCGCCGGCGCATCAGCCTGCGCGGGGTGGATGTCGCGCCCAACCACCACGCCATCGCCCGCCGGTGGGCCTTCAGCGACAATTTCTATTCCGAGGCCGACGGCAGCGTGGACGGGCACCACTGGCTGACGGGCGCCTATCCCAACCCGTGGGTGGAAACCAGCCTGCTTGCGGCTTACGGCGACGGCAAGGATTTCCGGCCAACCGCGGAAGCCGCCGGCCGCCTGGCGTTCGCCGGCCGGAACGCCTCCACGCAGCCGGAGGACCTGCCGGAAGCGGGCGGGATCTGGCATCAGCTCGAGCGCCACCAGGTCTCCTTTCTCAATTTCGGCGAGGGCTTCGAATTGGCGGGCGTGGCCGAGGGCGCGGGCTTCGAACCCAGCGGAGCGCGCTTCCTCACCAACGTTCCCATGCCGGATCCGCTGTACCGCAACACCTCGCGCGTCTATCCCGGCTTCAACATCCGCATTTCCGACCAGCGCCGCGCGTCGGCTTTCATCGGCGAAATCGAAGAGCGCTACGTCAAGACGGGCGCCGCGCTGCCGCAGTTTCTCTACGTGTCGCTTCCGGGCGACTATCTCGCGCCGGCCCGCCCGGCGGACGGCTACCCGTACGAAGAATCGTTCCTGGCGGACAACGATTACGCCCTGGGCCGCATCCTGGAGTTCCTGTCGGGCACGAAATGGTGGGACCGGATGGCGGTGTTCGTGACGGAAGCCGACGCGGGAGGCGGCTTCGACCACATCGACGCGCGCCGCACCCTGCTGCTGTGCGCCGGACCGTGGGCCAAACGGCACTACGTCTCCCACGTCAACACGAGCATCCCGGGCCTGCTGAAGACCATCTTCCGGCTGCTGCGGATTCCGCCGCTGAACCTGTTCGACGCCACGGCCGCGGATCTGAGCGACTGCTTCGCGGCCAGCCCGGACCCCGCCGGGTACCGCGTGGTGGATGTGGACAAGCGCGTGTTCGACCCGGCGGTGAAGGGGCCGTGAAGTTGGGAGCGGGGAGAGGTGCGAAAACATAGGGGTGCGAATCCGCGGATGGAGCGCCGCGCGGCGGGCTATAGGATGCCCAACTGGCGGAGCAGGAAGTATTCGTTGATGGGGCGGTCGTCGCCGATGGGCGGGATGGCGGGCGCGGGGGCGATCAGGCTGTCCAGCGATTTCTGGCGGCTGAGGACGATGTGGAGCATCTCGCGCGGCGTCAGGCCGGGGTTCCATTCGACCAGGTCGGCGGCGGCGGCGGCGGGCAGGGGCTGGGGCAATTCGCCGTTTTCCAGAACGGGAAACGGCTGCATGCGGGCCAGGAAGTGGACTCCCCAACCCTCGATGGACCCGTAGGCGCGGACGTAGGGAAACGACTGGCGGAGCGACTTGGCCACGGCGGCCTGGGCGACGTCGTCGCCGCCGGGGAACCAGATCTGGGCAATGCCGCCGGGGGCCAGACGGGGCTTGAGCACGGCGTAGAACTCGCGGGAATAGAGCAGGCTGGAGGTGGGCGCGCCGACGGGCGGCGGCGGATCGACGGCAATCACGTCGAATTGCTCGCGCGAGCGGTCGAGGAAGCGGCGGCCGTCGTCGATGACCATGCGGGCCAGGGGCGAGCGCAATAGCTCGGGGCCGTCCTCGTGAAAATAGCCGAAGGCGCGGGGCACGCTGGGCACCAGTTCCACGGCCGTGGTGCGGATGCCCCAGGACATCATGGAGCGGAAAGTGGTGCCCATCCCGAAACAGATGACCAGGCCGTTGGCGGCGGGCTTTGGGAGGTAGCTCAAGGGCAGGTGCGCCATCACTTTGGTGATGGGCGTGAGCGAGGTCATGCCGGTCCCGTTCACGAGCACATTGCGTTCCATGCCTTCGCCCACGGCCAGCACGGTGGCGGTGTAGTCGCGCAGTTCCAGGCGTTCGGGGAAAAGCTTCTCGAAACCGCGGGTGCCGAACACCAGCAGCAGGGACATGGCGGCTGCGCCCAGCAAGAGGTCGCCGGGAGCCAGCCCGGCAAAGCGCAAGCCGGCGGAGCCGGGCCGCCGGGCCGCGGCCAGGCCGATGAAGAAGAGCGGCAGGGCGATGGCGCACAGTCCCCAGCGTTCTCCCAACCAGGGAAGAATCCAGAACCCCGCCACCATGGGTCCGAGGATGGAGCCCAGCACGTTGACGGCGTACGCTTTGCCGGCGCGGTCCGGGTCGCCGCCCGAGCAGCGGTCCACCAGCATGGGCGTGAGGTAGCCTACCAGGGCGCTGAAGGGACCGACGCCGAGCGCGGCGCGGCAGGCGCCATACCCGATTCCGAAAAGCCGGATGCTGATGGGGTCGGCCGTCAAAAGCGGCGCCAGCGCGGAAACGCCCAGCAAAACCCAGGCCCAGACGCCGGCCTGCGGATCTCCGGGCTTGGACCAGCGGCGGTAGAGGCGGGAGCCCAGAAACGTGGCGCCGAGATAGAGCGCCAGGATGGTGGCGAAGGCGTAGACCACGTTGCCCAGGTAGACGGTGAACTGGCGGATCCACACCACCTCCAGGGCCATGCTGCAAAGACCGGTGGCGAACAGCAGCCAGAGCGCAACTTTCCGGGAAATGGAATCGGGCGCGGCGGCGGCGGCCGGAACGGATGCGGCGGGCGGCGCGGATTCGGCGACCCGCAGGCTGAGGAGGATGACGCCGGCGCCCAGCGCCACGTTCAAGGCCTGGGCGACGTGCAGGGCGCCGCGGAAGCCGAACAGCTCGATGAGAACGAAAGCCGGAACCAGGGTGCCCAGGATCGCGCCCAGCACGTTGGCGACGTAGAGGTAGCTGAACGAGCGCTCGCTCGCGGCCGCGGCCAGGCGGCGAATGGCGGCCATGGCAAAGGGGAAAGTCGCGCCCATGCAGGTGCACCAGGGCAGCAGCGAGAGGGCGATCCAGGCGCCGGAAACCAGGTAGTAGGAGAAAGAACCCCAGGCCACGGCGCGAGCGCCGCCCAGCAGATGGTAGCCGGCTTCGATCATGCGCGGGACCACCAGGCCGGAGACGCCGATCAGGAACTCGACCGCGCCGTAGAGACGGAGCGGAACAGCGGCGGAGGAGCGCTGGAGCCGGCGCACGAAAACGCCGCCGGCCCACGAACCGATTCCGAGGCCCGCCATGAACACGGAGAGAACGATGGAGACCATGGGCGTGGTGACGCCGAAGCGCGCCATGGCCAGCCGCAGCCAGACCACTTCATAAACCAGGCTGCAGAACCCGGAGACCAGAAAAAAAAGAAAGAACCAGCGTATCTTCATGTTGGACGCTTACTCCCCAAGCCCGTTCTTCCGTCCCGAGATGGCGATCCAATTCCGGAACATGGCGGTGAAGCCGCGCGCCTCGGGATTGGAGCGCAGATCCTCGACGGTGAAGCGCATTTTCCGGCACCAGTTGGGATATTGCCAGGTGGTTCCGGGCAGATTCTGCTGGGCCAGTTCCTTGGTCAGGTCCTCCTGGTTGATGGCCAGAAGCTGGGACGGCGTGAGAGCCAGAAATCCGACCACGGCGTTGTGCAGGTCGCCGGTCATTTCGGGGTAGGCGGCGGCGTCGCGCGGCAGGTGGAGCGGCATGAGATTCTGGGCAAACAGCGCGTTCAGCATTTTCTGCTTTTCGGAGGCGCGCTGGGCGGTCTGGGAACGCCAGGCCGCCTCGTCGATGACGCCGGCCGCGCGGCGGGCCTCGATATCGGCGCAGACCCAGTAGCCGGCCAGCGTGGGCAGGTCGTGGGTGGTGGAAGAAACCAGCGCCTGGATGGGATATTCCTTGTAGTGGCGGAATTCGCCGTCGTTATTCTTCTCGAAGTAGAACAGCCGGTAGCTGAGAATTCCGAAACGGCGCAGGGTCTGGCGCACGGCCGGCTCGACGGTTCCGAGGTCCTCGCCCACGACGACCACCTGGTTGCGGACGCTCTCCAGGGCCAGGACGCGCACGAAGTCCTCCGAGCGCTCGCGCACGTAAGCGCCCTGGGTGGCATCGCAGGCGTCGGGAATCCAATAGAGGCGGAACAGGCGCATGACGTGGTCGATGCGCAGGGCTCCGCCGTGGCGGCAGTTCTTGCGGATGGACTCGGCGAAGAGGCGGTAACCGTCCTGGCGGTGGGTCTCGGCGTTGGGCGGCGGAAAGCTCCAGTCCTGGCCGTGGGGGCAGAAATCGTCGGGCGGGGAGCCGACGCGGCAGCCGGAGACGTAGAAGGGGCGGTTGGCCCACAGGTCGGAGCCGAAGCGGTCGGTGGCGAGGGCCAGGTCGTGATAGAGGCCGATGGACATGCGGAGGGCGCGGGCGCGGTGCTGGGCGCGGCGCAACTGCTCGTCGATCTGCCACTGCAGGTACTGGTGAAACAGAACCTGGCGCCAATGTTTGCGGCGGAACCGGCGGGTTTCGGGGCTGTCGGGATCGCGGTAGGGCTCCGGCCAATCGGTCCACATCCAGAGGTTGGGATCGCGGCGGTGGAGATGCTCGTCGAGGGCGCAGTAGGTGGCGAAGCGTTCCAGCAGGCTGCCCTCGCGGTCGAGGAAGTCCTGGAACTCGCGGGCGCGGGGCGTGCGGCGGCGCCACTCGGTGAACAGGAAACCGGCGAACAGGAGTTTCAGGCAGCGCAGCTTGAGGGCGCTGACGCGCTCGTACTCGACGAAGGGCGAGGAGCGGAGTTCGCGGATCTCGCGCTCCACGGCGGGAAGCGCGCGCCAGGCGAGGGCGCGGCGGTTGCCCGCGAAATCGTGGATGCCCTCGACGTCGAGGTAGATGAAGTTCTGGTAGAAGCTGCAGTTGGGCAGGTAGGGGCTGCTGTTGAAGGGGCGCCGGTTGTGGATGGCGTGGAGCGGGTTGAGGGCCACGAAGCCGGCTTCCAAATCGCCGGCGACCCACTCGATGAGGTCGAGCAGGTCGCGAAAATCGCCGCAGCCCCAGTTGCGGTCGGAGCGGACCCCGTAGAGGCTGACGGCGACGCCCGCGCCGCGGCCCTGGCGGCCGAGGTGCGGGTCCGACCAGGCGCGCTCGGGGGTAACGATATAGCGGGTGGAAGCGGAGGCGTCGCCGACACGCACGCAGATCTGGTGGTATCCGAGGGGCAGGGCGATGGGCAGGAGCGCGCGCTTGCGCACCCAGGTGCGGCCGTCCATCTCGATGGACCCGATTTGCGGCAGGTCCCAGAGATTCAGGTGGAATTCGGTGGTCTGGCCGTCCTCCCAGGTGACGGTGACGGTGGCGGTATCTCCGAGGCACTCGGCGGGAATCTGCAGGCACAGTTCGGCGGTGGGGGATTGAGCGGCGACCACGGTGGGGGCGACCAGGCGCTCCCAGGCGGCGCGGGTGCGCTGGGCCAGGGCGCGCTCCAGTTCGGCGGGCCCGGAAGCGTCTATTCCGAGAGCGCGAAGAAGCGCCTGTTTGGCTTCCACGGTGGTGTGGTGATAGCGGCCCCAGATGTCCCAGAAGCCGGGCTCGATTCCACAGATGGAAGCGGCGCGGTCCAGCAGTTGTTCGAATGTCTCGGATGGCATGGAGAGACGGGTAACCTTGATTCTAGCGAAGGTTGGGGCTGGATCAGGGAACGGGTGGTGGAGGGAAGCGGGCTGCCGGTGATCGGGGAGGGATGGAGGCGGCTGGAGCGAGAGGTTCGATTGGGTTCGTTTTTGGAGGCGTAACTGGATTAGTTTGTATGGGTTTGGGGTGAAAAATGGGTTCGTTTGGTATTTTCCGTTGAGGCGGGTTGGGAGGATGGCGGGCACGGGCTCTTCCGCTTATAGCAATAGCACGGGGGTGGGGTGGAGTCCGAAATTGGGAGGGGGATAAGTAAGGAAGGAAAGGGGTTGGAGGTTGCAGATTGGTGTGACTGAGAAAGGCTTACTCGGTTCGGCGGCGCCGTGGAGCCGGGTAAACCTTTATCAGTCCCGGAGTGGAGTTCTCGGCGGCTACATCTGGGTGGAAGGAATCAGATCCACGAACCGGGGGACCGTCCTGGCGAGAATGTTCAGCAACTGCGGCAGACTCCGATTTCTATCAGCGGCCTGCTCTCGCAGCTTCATTATGACGATAGCGGGCTCCTGACGATAGAGGGTGCCGAGAAAACAGTCCGGGTGGAGGGCGAGGACTCCCCACGGCTCAAAGTGCTCTTTCGGGAAGTGCCGGAGATTGAAGGTAACGACGATGGAGGCCCGCAGGAGACCGCAGCAGCGAGAACGTGCCGGTCCTTCTCGTCGTTCGTCATTCGGGAGACGAGCGAGCCATGGCCTGTCACCCACGCATCGCCAAAGTGCGAAAGGAGCCCGCTCTGAAAGTAGGACGCGAGCGTGGAGGGCCATCCCAGCCTGGATTCGAGCGTGCGGACGGTTTCCGCCATGATCCCGGCCGACCATCTCGGCTCGTACAGCGAGGGCGCCTCGGCGAGCCGGAGCAGCAGGTCGCAGAGGGAGAAGTTGGCAAGCACGCAAGCGTCAAGAACGACCAGTGGACCGGCGCTCATTCCGGGTTTGGAACGAGCACGCGGTCATAGAGGCCCGCATCATCGACGGCCTGACCAACTCTGCGGAGCGCCTGGAGGCGCTGTTGACTGCGCTGGCGTTGATCGAGGAAGTACCGGACCGCGGTTTCGACGAGCTGGGTCATATCCGCGAACTGGCCGGCAGCCAATTCGCCCTTCACCCGGTTTTCGATCTCAGGGGAGAGGTTCAGGTTCATACCGTTCCTCGTGATTTGATTTTACGACAAGCGGTAGCAGGAGTGGACGGGGCGAATTCAGCAGGACTCCCAGACCATCCACGCGTTTTCAAACCGGCGCGCGCGCAGGTCATCCTTCTGAATCAGGAAATAGATCCGGCCCATGTCTCCCCACTTCAGGTTCGCACCAGCCTCGGAGTCGATCTGCAGGAGCAGTTCCCAGGCTGAAGCCTCCGGTTTCAGACGACGCTCGAGTTCGGAAAACCGCCGGTTGCTTTCGACAAAGTTCTCCATGGCGGTTCCATGCTTCACCCAGATGCCGGTCCAGAGATCGAGGGACTTCAGATGCGCCTCGAACCGCGGATCGCGCTGGATGTAATTGGGATAGCCGCCGATGCGATGCTGGCTGGGCGGCTCGCCTTGGGAATCCATCCAATGGCTGCTGAAGCGGCAGTAGTCCTGGTATTCCTGCCTGCTCAAGCCGAACTGTTCGACGATGGGGTCGTTGGGCCAGGGAAAGCTGGCTTCCGTCCGGGCGACGGCGTATTGAAGGGCCTTCCATCGAAACCTGGGCGGCAGGTCTTTCGGAAATTTCCTATGGCGCGAGGCGGCGAGGGGGCAGCCGGCGAACAACACCCGGAAAAGGTCGCGATGGGCGGGCTTTTCGGGGCTGCCCTTGCCGGCGCAGAAAAAAAAGAGGCTGCCGGAAGGCGGCAATCCCAGTTCCGGGATTGGGGGGATGACTGCCAAATCGATCTGCGCGACGAAGGCCAGCGGGCCTTTCGCCGAGGCGGGCCAGTCGAGGCCGGCAGGAAGGTTGGGCCGCCCGCCCAAACGGCTGACAGCTTCTTCGCCCGGCTCGGCGGCCGCGAGGCGTATCGAGTTCCTGGCGGCGTGCCCCAACTGCCCGGCCACGCGGCTGAGGCCGAACTCGGAGAAGGGCTTGTGAAAAACCAGCATGGGCTTGAATGTAACATGTGCGCGAACTTGTGGAGCGGGCGGGGGCTCGCGCCGGGACGGGTGGACAGGGGCGGCAGTGGGCGGGTTGACGGGATGCCACGCCGGCCGGGAGAGCGGCAAGGGGAAACGGAATGCTTTCGGTCGCGACGCGGGAGGCGGGTTAACGGGGTACCCACTTGGGGTCCGCCGCAGGTTGACGAGCTGCCCGACAGTGCAGCATGGAAGCAATTGAGTGCTTTCGCCCGCGACGCGGGTTGACGCGTCGGAAGGCGGGTTGCCAACCCGCCGCAGGTTGACAACCTGCCCCACAAAGGTCGTCGCGGTGCGCGAAGATAGAGCTATGGACAAGCCTTTGGCCAGCAGCATGCCCGAACTGTTTCTTCGGGTGGACGATTACGCGAACGCCAACGCCGAGGCGGCGGCATCCGAGGGGCTGATCTTTACCACGCTGGATAGCGCGGTGAACTGGGCGCGCAAGAACTCGATCTGGCCCATGTCGTTCGGGCTGGCTTGCTGCGCCATCGAAATGATGTCGATGAGCGCTTCGCGGTTCGACATCGCGCGGTTCGGCGCGGAGGTATTTCGAGGGTCGCCGCGGCAATCCGACCTGATGATCGTGGCGGGGCGCGTGTCGCAGAAGATGGCGCCGGTGATCCGCCACCTGTACCAGCAGATGGCGGAGCCGAAGTGGGCCATCTCGATGGGGGCCTGCGCCACGTCCACGGGCGTATTCAACAACTACGCGCTGGTGCCCGTGAACCAGGCGATTCCCATCGACGTTTTCGTGCCGGGGTGCCCGCCGCGGCCGGAACAGCTCATTCACGCGCTCATGCTGCTGCAGGAGAAGATCCAGGGGCAAAGCGGAAGCGTCAAGCAGGTGCTGAACCTGGCGTGAAGCGGGACGATTCACGGGTTCGTCCCGTGGGGCAAACCGGGGGACGGCCATGTTTCGCAAAGGGCGCGAAAAACGGAGCCTGTCACCGACGGCGCGCCAACGGGGCTACGGCTTCGGGGCGGGGTCGGGGGTTTCCTTGGTCTTGTCGTCGGGAAGCGGCGCCAGGTCGGGGGCGTCGAAGCTGATGGTGGATTCGGCTTCGTACTTGCGGTAGATGCGGAACTCGTTGTCGTTCCTCTCCACGAAATCGCGGCCGGTGGCGATCACGTTGCCCTTCAGCGGCAGCAGGAAGGTGTGGCCGGAGATTTCCACGTAATCGTAGTCCAGCGTGGATTTCACGTCGCGGATGGGAAAGCCGGGCGGAATGTCGTCGGCGACGGTGGTCACGCGCATGATCTTGTGGGTCTCCTTGTCCACTTCGACCAGCCCGTGATAACCCACAATAATGTCCAGGTTCTCTTCCTTGACGCCGATGTGATATTGGGAATTCCCGAGCGCCACCCGGTAACTGAAGGCCATCACGCGCCGGCCGCGCAGGGTGCCCCAGTGGTCCCATTCGAAGCGGGTTTCGGTGTGGCGCTCGAAGATCTGGCGCATCATGGTGCCGAAATCGCCGCGCGAGGTGGCGCCGCCCAGTTTCTTGTAGTCCTCCTGGGTGGGCGTGTTGTTCATGAGGATCAGCTTGTAGTTTTCCCCATCCTTCTGCGAGTAGCTGAGGCGGATGGTGAGCTTGTCGAGTTGCTGCCAGTGGGGCGAATCGCCCGCCGCGCCGCCGTAGCGCGTGCCCGGGAGCGGCGCGGCATAGCGCGTGGTCACCTGGGTGCAGATGTAGTCCGGCAGGTTGGCGCTGTAGTTGAGGGCGTAGTCGCGCACTTCGTCCAGCATGGCGGCCTGCTCTTCGGAGGAGGGCGGCGGAATGGGGACGGGCGGCAGCGGCGCCACCACCGGCCTGGCCGCTACCAGGCTCTGCGACTGGTCGCGCAGCATGCGCAGGCGGGCCAGCGTCAGGGGCCCCAGCTTTATCTGCCCCTGCAGATCCTCGATGGTGCGGTCGTCCAGGCGTTCGGTCATCTTCACGTTGGCCAGAAAACCGGCCAGGTCGCGATCAGTGTATTTGTAATCGGTGGAGTTGACGGCGTTGCGCAAAAAGGCGGCCAGTTTCTCGACCGTCATGGGGGTCTGCGAGGCCGCCGCCAGGCACAGCGAAAACGCCACCACCAGGCTGCCGAAGCGCATATAAGACCATTTTCGCATGGGATTCGGCCGCCACTACCTGGCCGGCTGGCCGGGCTCGGCGATCTCCTTGCCCCGGTCGCCGGGCGGGGGCGCCGGCGGCACGTCGTCGAAGGTGATGGAGGAATCCGCGCTGTACTTGCGATAGGCCTGGAACTCCTTGACGTTTCGGGAAAGATAATTGGCGGCGCCCATGCGGACATCCACCTGCGCCGGCAGCAGGAAGGGAAGGCCGGAGATGGTCTGGGTCTCGTAATAGAGCGCGTCGGAGGCGCTGCGGAGCGGGAAATCCGGCGGAATGTTCACGGCTTCCACCTTGACGCGCAGGATGACGTGGGTTTTCGGATCGACGTTCACGCGGCCGCGGTAGGCGGTGACGATCGACCGGTCGTCCACTTCGAGGCGATATTTCGACCTTTCCAGCGGGACCGAAAAATCGAAGCCCATCACCAGTTCGCCGCCCAGGCGAAACCATCCGGCCCATTCGAAGCGGGCCGCCGTGGAGGGCTCGAAAACCTGCCGCATCATGCTTCCGAAATCGCCCCAGGATTGCGTGCCGCCCAGGCTCTTCATGCTCTCGGTCGAGTAGACGTGGTTGTGCTCGATGACCTTTTCATCTTCCTTCTGCTCGAAGTAACTCACGCGCTTGGTGATGCTGTCCACCTGCCGCCACTGGGGCTCGGAGACGGGGCCGCGTTCGTCGGGCGGCTGCGCCAGGAACCGGCGCTCCATTTCCAGGCACACGAAATTGGGCAGCTTCCGGCTGTAATCCAGGGCATACTGGCGGACTTCATCGAGGATGGCGGCCTGCTCTTCGGCGCTGGGGGCCGGCCTGGGCGCGGGATCGGCCGGGGCTGGCGCGGCTTTGGGCAGAGCCTTGGACTGATCGCGCAATTTGCGCAGCGCGTCCATGGTTTTGGGGCCGAGCGGCACCTGGCTGCGCAGGTTTTCGATGGCCTGGCCGTCCAGGCGGTCGGCGAGTTTCACGTGGGAAAGGAAGCGGGCCAGAGCGGCGTCGCCCTCCTGAATGGTGGCGGGGTTGCGCAGCCACTCCGTCAGCCGGGCGACGGTCATGGTCTGGGTCTGGGACTGGGCCTGAGCCATGAGACCGGCTGCCAGCAAGGCGGGAAGAAAGCGGAACCGCATGCCCCATCTTCCCATTGCAGCCCGCGCCGCGAAACTGTGCGGGCCACGCGGCAGCGTGAACGGGCGGCACATGGGGTGGTGGAGCAACTGGGCGATTGGACCAAGTTGGTCCAATCGTTCCCCGCAACTGATTGATTTCATTGGGGCGCAGATTCACGATTGGACCAACTTGGTCCAATCGTGGGCGTTGGAGCAGCCAGAGGCGGCAGCGGTGGCCGATGCGCCCCGCGCGCGCTAAGCGGATCAGCGGCAGGTCCAGATACCGCAGCGGAAACAGCAGCCATCCCAGCACGCCGTGCGCGGGCGGGAGGTAGCACAGGTCCGGCATGGGGACAACAGGTCAACTTGGATCGGCGCACGCTGGGCAGCTTAATCATCGTGTATTTCCCTCCGTTCCTCTACGCCGCATACAATGAACTAACGAGGAGCGTCGAATAACACCGATGGGTCCCGTCAGCCTCAAAGTCCGGTACCGACCGCTACGGATCGGTTGGTGTATCGACGCGGAGAACCGGGATGACTTCTTGGCGGCTGTTGGTCTTTCGCATGTGTTCTGGGGTGGCCGGTACTTCCCGATCATCCCATGCGCGAGCCAGGAGCTCTCACGCGCGATCATCCGTGCGTTTCACGTGGACGCACTCTACAACGTGTCCGGGACACCGGCAGTCGACGCGTTCATCGCCGACTTTCCGCACCTTCGGTGGCCGGACTACCATCCCGAACTCTTCGCCGACACCGGGGGCCAGAAGCTCGCGACGCTCTTGGATGTCGCGCATCCCGCACAGCACCTCTTTGAAGCGCATGTTGATCGCAGAGACAAGCCACGCATCGAGGCAGGCCTCTACCAGTGGCAGGACGGCGACCCCTTAGGGCTGGTGCTCGCCGCTACGTGCGGCTTTTACCCGCCAGAGGCGGTGACGGGTCGTGACTACGCGCAGATCTTTGCACGGGCCTTCGCCGTCACGCCAACCCCCATCACGCCAGCCCAGGCCTTGCCGGAGGAGCTGTTCCGCCGCTTCACGCCCAATCACCTCACCACCGTCGACCTGGAGGAAGCGCCGCCATACTCGTTCGGGAGTCGCGAAGAGCCAGGCTTCTACTACGGCAATGCGGCCGACCTTACAGACCTCCTGAACTTCTGGAATCTGAGGGCCTGCGATGTTGACCTGTTGTTCTACGATCCCGCCCAAGGCGACCGCCTACAACTTCTCATTGCCGCCTATGCCGCGTGGCTCCGACAACGGCCCAGACGCGCCACCTCCTTCCCCGATATCGCCGTATGGAAGAAAGACCGGGACGTACCAGGAGACCTTGGCATTTTTGGCGAGCGTGTCTCGCTTAGCCCGTTTGACCCGATCATCTTTAACGGGCTCAATCTGAACCCATCGGTCATGACGTTTGCCGCAAAGTCCGTGTTGGGCGCGTCGCTCGAGGACAGCCTTGGGACGGGGGTCGCGTTCCAGTTGCCGGAGAAGCCGTTCTTTGCGGATGCCGACTTGTACGTGCAAAAGGTCGTGGTGTCAGTCGCCGGTCCGAACATCGGCAATGCGATGCTCACGCCGCCGTTCGTACCGCAGCTCAACGCGTACTATGGCCGCACGGCATACTTCCGTGGGAGCGCGGCGCGCTCCGAGCCCGGCGGCCTTGGGATCATCATCAACGTCACTGACGAGCAGCTCACACTGCACGCGCTCCCCTTTCCTGAACTCGTGAGCAATATCTTCGAGACCTACGGCATCAAGGCGAAGCTCAGCCCCGCCGGCCTCGTCACGACTCGATTGCTAGCCCAGATGGGCGGCCTGCAGGGATGCCGCGTATTCAAAATCGCCGGTGTACGCTCCCTGATCAAGAAGTATGCACCAGATCAGAGTTTTGAGCGTACCGAAGCTATCACCATGATCGGGGACTTGGACCCGGCAGCCCACCAACCACGCTTTGATGCGTACAAGCTTCTGTACATCGAACAGCGCGACAAGCCAGAGCTGAAACCCGAAGATGCCTTCCTCTATCTCCTCAAGAAAGGAGTATTTCGCGCAGGACTCAAACTCGCCTGCCCCACCTGCCAGCTGGACTTCTGGGCCAGCCTGGACGATGCACACACGACAACCCAATGCGTGTACTGCGGCTTCGGGTTCAACGTGCTGCCGCAGCTCCGTGACCGGAACTGGGCGTACCGCCGGTCCGGCCTTTTTGGCCGTGACGATCATCAGCGCGGCGGTATCCCGGTCGCCGTCACGCTCCAGCAGTTGGACACCATGCTCCAGCATCGCGAGTTGCTCGCCTACCTCCCCGGCATGCAGCTCACGCCAAGCACTGACCCAATGGAGGAGTGCGAGGCCGACTTCGTCCTCCTCGCCACCGGCAGCCCTCGATCCGGACGCCCCCTGACGCTCGTCATTGGCGAATGCAAAGATGTGGGCGGCGAAATCGCCGAAGAGGACGTTCGCAAACTGACCGCCGTCGCCCGCGCCCTCCATAACGGGCCGTGGGAGGTGTTCGTCCTCTTCGCCAAGTGCGGCGAGTTCACCCCTGCAGAAATCGAGCACTGCAAGGCAGGAAGACGAAAGCTCTTCGAGCACGCAGGAAAAACCATTTACTTGCAGGACATCATCATGCTCTCCCGCCGCGAACTGGAACCTTACACCCTGTACGAGGAGACCCAAAAGGAGTTTGAGGTCCAGGTCTACGCGCACGTCTTTGATGACCTTGCGCGCAACACGAATAACATCTATTTCGAACCAAAACGCAAGGCACAAGCGTAGAACAGCCTATCTCCGGTGGTAGCGCCGAAAATTGGCTTGTGGCCGCCAAGCCTTTAAGCCGCCCACTCTGCCGCGTAACGCCGAAGTCGGTGAAGTGGAGCCAAGGGCCCGCGAAGTCCCGAGGCGGGATGTGTGGCGGGCGCCTTCGCGATCCAGGCAACAGCCCTGGTTCTTCAGATGGGCGATCAACTCGTGCCGCTTCAAACTCGGGAAGCCCCAACGTGCACGGAAAGCGGCACGAGTTCGATCAGGTCGGCAGCGGCCTCCGCGTCCGGGTCAGGAGTCGGCAAGGGCTTGCCCTCCTCCAGCAGACACTGAGCCAAGTCCTCCATGGCACTGCCGATCATCAGCCTGGCGTCGGCCAAGTCGAAGCCCTAAGTGACGGCTCCCGGGAAATCCAGGGCCTCCGCAACCACCATCTCGCCGGCCGCGCGTGGAAGGTGGAAGGCAACGTGGTAGCGGAGCATACGCCCATCATACTGTATGGGCTCAACCGGGGGCTAGCGGGGGCCTGGCGCGCGCGCCGCGGATAGCGGGGAGCCCCGGCGGCCGCGTTCGCCCCGCCCCGCTCCATCACTGCCGTTTGCGCAGCCACAGGTAGCAGTGATTGCCGATGCGCCCCGCGCGCGGCGACGCGACGAGCGGCAGGTCCAGATACCGCAGCGGAAACAGCAGCCAGCCCAGCACGCCGTGCGCGGCCACGCGCCAGGCTTTCCACGGCAGCAGCAGCTTGACGTACTCGATGGTGAACACCAGCATGGTGGCCGTGGGCCCGGTGCGCCAGCCTTCCGCCACGGGTTCGAGCGGGCCGGCGAGTTCCTTCAGCCCGTCCGGCGTGAAGCGGCGGTAATCGCGCGGGTACTCGTGGAACGGATGGCAGAACGGCGTCACCAGGTGGGCATACCCGCCCGGCGCCAGCACGCGATGGATCTCCGCCAGGACGCGCTCCGGATGGCGGACGTGTTCCAGCACCGCGTCGCACTCCACGCGGGTGAAGACGCCGCCGCGGAAGGGCAGCAGTTCGGCGTCGGCCGCCACATCGACGCCGGGCATGGCCACCAGGTCCAGGTTGACGTATCCCGGCGCCGTGCGCCCCGCGCCGCCGATGTAGAGGTTCCAGCGCCCCAGCGGGAAGTCGCGCGGCTCGCGCGGGTTCATGAGGAACGGCGCGGGCGGCGTCAGCCACCGGCGCAACCGGCCTGCGGCGCCGCGGCTGCGGTAAAGCTGTTCGAGGCTGTGGGTATCCACTCTCGGGCAGGATAGCGCATTGCGGGCGGCGGCAGAGCGAAGCCGGCGCATTCCAATCTCGATCTTCGGCGGAACGGTCGATACCGGCAGGGATTGCACGCGTGTCAGGGCCGCTGCGATGGGATACGATGGCTGTGCGGGCAACCGAAGCAGGCGCGTTCTGCGCCGGCGCTATGAGACAATCCCGCCGGGCGCCGGGCTATGGGAGGGGTTCATGGCCGGCGGCCGGGCGGCGCCGCGAAGCTCTTACACTCCGCCTGGTGTGTGCGCGGCGGTTGCCGGAGATGGCAGTCTGGAGTAATCGGTATGCGAGTTAGCCATATGGTGTGCCTGGCCGTGCTGCTCTCGTTCGGCGGCCGGGGCCAACAGCAAGCTGCGGAGCCGTTCGATCTGGAGGTGACGCTGATAACCGCCTCCAATCCCGACTTCACCATGCAGACGACCGTACGCGCCGGACAGGCGTTTGAGATGACCGCGACGAACGGCGCCGTTACCAACAAGGTCTCCGGGACGCTGCACCCGCCTGCCAACGGGGAGTATCCGCTCGATTTGACTGTATCCGAGTGGGCGTCGGAGAGCGCGAAGTCTAATTACAGCCTGACGCTCAACCTCACCTTGGGAAAGACGTGGGGTGGTGGGATGGTCTCCTCGTTTGCCGATATGTACTATGTGACTTTACGAAGGCACGAATCGCGCTTGCAGCCGAAAGCCAATGGCGGCCGGACGCGCTGAGTGCTGCGCCGTGGCGGAAGTGCGGTTGTAGCGCCACCGGCGGCAGAGCGAAGCCGGATGGTGTGTATAATTGGGCATGGCGCTTCCCTACGAATTCGGCAGCGCCGAGTTCGACGAAGCGGTGCGGGCGGCGGGCCACCAGGCTTTCCTCGAGACGCTGGCGGCCGGGTTGCCGGTCTTCTATCTCGACGACGACGGTCTCGATCTGATGCAACTCCCCGATGGCCGGAAATTCGAGATCCGCTGGATTCCGGGCGCCCCGGGCGGAGAGAACTACGAAGTCATCCGCGAAGTGACGGCGCACGCCGCGTAGAGCGCCGTGCCCACTCTTACAATAATCGCGGGCCCGAACGGCTCCGGAAAGTCCACGCTCGCGCGATCCCTGGAGCTCGAGGGCCGCGACCGGCTGCTGGAGTGGGTCGTCGACCAGTATCGGGCGAAGGGGCGAGAGCAACCCCGGCTACATCGGCTGGACAAGCGGAAGCCCACGGACGGGGCGAAAACCCGGGGACGGGCGGCGCCGTTCACGCGCCTTGGGGCGGAGCCGGCAGTCCCCGGGTTTTCGCGGATTCCCGAGCCAGTGGTCTGCGGAAAGCCGAATCACCGGTGTTTCCTGGGGTAGCCGCTTCACAGGCGCGGTTCAAGACGGAAGAACGTGAATGGCCACAGATGAACGCAGATGAACACAGATAAGCAAAGATCGGTTTCTGGGTTCATCTGCGTTCATCTGGGGCTCAATTGGTTTTTGCGGAGTTTCTCTGCAACTTCCAGCGTGGGGGCCGAAAGCGGCAGGATTTCCGATGCACTACGCTAGGGTTTCGCCCGCTCCCAGCGCGGCGCGAGCTTCGCGATCCGCGCTACGGCTTCCAGCAGGTTTTCGAGCGAATTGGCGTAGCTGAAGCGGATGTAGCCTTCGCCGTGCGGGCCGAAAGCGCCGCCGTTGAGGCACGCCACGCCGGCTTCATCCAGCAGGTAGTCGGCCAACTCCCTGGACCCGATGCCGGTCCCGGCCACGTTGGCAAAGGCGTAGAACGCGCCGCCGGGCAGGGGGCAGCGGAAACCGGGGATGCGGTCGAGGCCGGCGCAGACGGCCTCGCGGCGGCGGCGGAATTCGGCTACCATGGCGTCCACGCAATCCTGCGGGCCGTCGAGCGCGGCCAGGCCGGCGCGCTGCGTGAAGCTGGCGGTGCAGGAGTTGGAATTCACCATCAGCAGGCCGACGGCGGCCACCAGCCACTCGGGCATCACGCCGTAGCCCAGGCGCCAGCCGGTCATGGCGTAGGTTTTGGAGAAGCCGTCCAGGACGATGGTCCGCTCCAGCATGCCGGGGAATTCCGCGATGGATGCCGGCGGCTCGGCGCCGTAGTGAATGCGCGAGTAGATTTCGTCGCTCAGGACCATGGCGCGGGTCTCGATCAGCATGGCGGCGAGGGCGGCCAGGTCGGCGCGCGGGATCACCCCGCCGGTGGGGTTCTGCGGCGAATTGAGCACCACCATTTTGGTGCGGCTGCCGAGGCGGTCGCGGAAGCGGTCGAGATCGAACGAAAAGCCGCGGCTCTCTTCGAGCGGTATGGGGACCGGGATGGCGCCCAGGCAGCGGACCATGGACTGGTAGGTGGGGAATCCCGGATCGGGGAGCATCACCTCGTCGCCGGGCTCCAGCAGGGCCATCATCGCGAAAAACACGATGGGCTTGGCTCCCGGCACCACGGCGACATGCTGCGGCCCCACGCCGATCCCGCGGGTGCGTGAAACGTGGCGGGCGATGGCGGCGCGCAGATCGGGATCGCCCAGGGTGGGGCCGTAGTGGGTCCAGCCCTCGTCCAGCGCCCGCTTGGCGGCGTTCACGATGTGTGGCGGGGTGGGAAAATCGGGCTCGCCGATTTCCAGGTGGATCACGCTGCGGCCGCGGGCTTCCAGCGCGCGGGCGCGCGCCAGCACTTCGAATGCCGATTCCCCGGCGATGCGCTGCATTCTATCGGCGAGTTTCATAGGTCCGCGGCCCTCCGGAATCGCACCCTGGACGGCTTTCGGGAGTTATTGTACCGCCGACACAACGGCGGCCGGCGCGGATTCTCTCCCGCTCCGCTCCGCAGCCAACCGGCCGCCAACCAGGCGTCCTCCATCGGAGGCGTTGCACCAGGCTGGCGCAACCACGATCCCCCGCAAAACCGCCAAGCCGCCAGGAAGACCAATCGGTTCTCTTCGCGGCTTCTCACGGTTGCGGCTCGGGAAGGGAGCGGGCCTGGTGGCCTGCCAGCTTACGGACGAATTACGGTCCGCCGGTTCAGCGTGAAACAAAGTTGGCCTGGGATGTTCCCGGGCGTAGTACACTGAAGATCGCGAAAAGGCGGAGCGGCAGCCGGCCGGGAAGCCGTGGGTTGGATGAAAACTGCGCTCATTCTTGTTGGACTGGCGGCGGCGGCGGTGACGGTGCTGGAATGCGGCCACCAGTACCTGCGGATCAAGCGCGGCATCTCCGCCCAGCGGGATGCCGCGCGCGACGAGTGGAACGGCGTGGGCAAGGCCCTGGACCGCCGCGCCGCGCTCATTTCCCGCCTGGCGGCGAACAAGGGCCTGGGCGAGGACGCGGCGGCGGCGGCGCGGGATGTTTCCGCCGCCCGCCAGGCGCTGGCGAGCGCCCACACTCCCCGCGAGAAACTGGCGGCCAACCGCCGGCTGTCCACGGTTCTGGGACGCCTGCTGGCGGACGCCGGCCGGAATCCCCGCATGCGATCCGACAAGGCCTTCGCGCAGTGGCAGGAAGAGCTGGCTACCTGCGACAACCAGGTGGCCGTGGCCCGCAGCCGCTACAACCGGGTGCTGGAGAAATACAACGCCCGAATCCAGCGGTTTCCGGACCGCCTGGTGGCTTCGGTGGCCGGCTTTCGCCGCGATAGCGCCTACTTCCAGACCGGCGATGGGCTTCCGGAATCGTCCGGCAAATAGCGCGCGCCGCAATCCGGCCGTCGGCCGGCCTGGTTCCCCGGCACTAACGTACTGGAACCGAAGGGCCTTGTTCCCCGCTGAGGGACGGCTTACACATCGAGTGTGGGCAAATGGATTCTGTGTTTATCTCTGGCTTTGCCGCTTTCGGCGGGCTCGACCCATTGGACCCGGCCTCCGGCATCTCCGGTTTCGCCCGGCCTCTGCGCCGCGCTGTGGCTGAACGGCGCAGGCACGGCCGCCGGATCTCGCGGAGACGCCGCGGCGGACCCGCAACCCTCGCCTCTGGTTCTGTGCCTGGCGGGAGCGTTTCTGATGGCGGCCGGGTGGCGCCGCCCGGTGGCGGGTGGCGCGGCGGGGAACGGGCTTTCCCGATCGCCCGCCCGGGTTCGGGAAGCGCAGACCGAAGCGCCCCAGCCTTCAGCCGGCGCGCGTTTCGAGACACCGCCGGGCCGGCCGGGGCGCTGAGCCGTCCATTGGCCGGAGTGGGGACGCGGGCGGCACACTTTTTGTATTGCGAAACAGCCGGCCAGGCCGCGCGGAGCGCCAAACACGGGCGTCGACGCAGTTTTTGAGGCTGCAACGGCCGCTGAACGGCCAGGGCTTCGGCAACTTGTGTTTTGACCTCCAAAACTGATAGAACAGATATCGTTGAGCCAGACCACGTGAAGACTTCCAACCACAGCCGGTACATGGTCAAGTCGCTGGTGCACGCCTCGCGGATCATGGAGTCGTTCCAGTCGGCCGGAGACGTGCTGCGGCTGCGGGACGTGGTGGTGCGCACCGGATTCAACAAGGGCATGTGCTTCCGGCTGCTCTACACGCTGCACCAATGCGGCTTCCTCGACAAGGTGGGGGAGAACCGTTACCGCCTGGCCTCGGAAGTCCGCCGCCGCAAGCTGTACCGCGTGGGCTACGCCGCGCAGGGCCAGGACACGTCCTTCGACCGGGAAGTGCGGCTGGGCCTGGCGGCGGCGGCCGAGCGCGAACACGTGGAGCTGATCACCGTGGACAACCGGTATCAGCCCAAGATCGCGCTGCGCACCGCCGACTACCTGATTCGCGAGCGGGTGGACCTGGTGATCGAGTTTCAGACCGACGAGGTGATCGCTCCGGCCATCGCCGCCAAGTACATGGAGGCGCAGATTCCGTTCATCGCCATCGACATTCCGCATCCCGGCGCCACCTACTTCGGCGCCAACAATTACCAGGCGGGGCTGATCGGCGGGCACTTTCTGGGCCGTTGGGCGAAGCGGCACTGGGCCAGCGAACCGGACGAGATACTGCTGGTGGAGTTGCTGCGCGCGGGCTCGCTGCCCAAGGCGCGGATTCGCGGCATCCTGACGGGGGTTTCGGAGATGATACGGGTTCCGGAGACTTGCCGCACGGTGTCGATCGACGGCGACGGGCAGTTTCAGACCACGCTGGAGCGCGTGCGCAAGTACTTGCGGGAGTCGAAAGCCAAGCGCATCCTGGTGGGCGCGGCCAACGACCCGAGCGCGCTGGGGGCCCTGCGCGCGTTTCAGGAAGCCGGCCGCGCCAGCGAGTGCGCCATCGTGGGCCAGAACGCCGAGCCGGAGGCGCGCGCGGAATTGCGTTCGCCGCACACCCGGCTGATCGCCTCGGTGGCGTACTTCCCCGAAAAGTACGGCGACGGCCTGTTGCGCCTGGCGCTGGACATTCTGGGAAAGAAGGCCGTGCCTCCGGCCGTGTTCACCAGCCACCAGATCATCACGCCGGAGAACGTGGATCACTTCTACCCCAACGACAGCTTGCTGACGGCGCCGGCGTAGGCAGGTGGGGCAGGCTTTCACCCCTGCCGCCGTGTCAACGGCCGCCGCGGGCGGGAGCGCATGGGACGGCAAGTCGGGACGGGAGCACGCGGGGAAGTGCCGGCTTGCAAGGGTGGTTCACCACCCGCGCAGGCGAGCTTCGCTCGCCGGGCCGATTGACAACCGGCCGCGGGGTGTGCCCAGCATGGGCAGAATCTTATTGGATGAAAGGAGCCAATCGGAGCCGATGACGGCAACCGTAGCCGAAGCGCAAGGCGTAGTCGCGAGACGAAGCCGAAAGAAGCGCGAGGCAAACCCT
>Ga0326727_10000788_pt1 | contig 126677 bp, 93 predicted proteins | sample MB2enrmetagenome_FD_207643 | JGI IMG/M metagenome (GOLD analysis project Ga0326727, IMG submission 207643) | Lab enriched peat soil microbial communities from McLean, Ithaca, NY, United States - MB29MY | ecosystem: Environmental > Terrestrial > Soil > Wetlands > Peat | place: USA: New York...
GCTCCGGCGCGGTCTGCTGCTGACGGGCATCGGACTGGCGGTGGGGCTGGCGGCGGCGTTCGGCCTCACGCGGCTGCTCTCAAGCCTCTTGTTCGGTGTCAAGGCCAGCGACCCCATCGCATTCTGTGCCGTGATGGTCACACTGGCGGCGGTGGCGTGGGTGGCGATCTATGTTCCGGCGCGCCGGGCTACCCGCATCGATCCGCTCATCGCGCTGCGCAACGAATAACCAAGCGGGCGGGCTACCCGCTGACCGTGGGCTTTTCTCTTCCACACGCCATTACTGGAGCTGTTGACTGTATCGTTTGGAACTAAACCTTTACGCCCACAATCTTAAGGAAGTTATTCTGGGTCGAGTTCAATCATCTCCACTCCCCAGGCAGAAAGGATCCTTGCTATGAAAAAGCTGCTCGAGATCGTCTTGTGCCTCGCTTTGGCGGCAACGTCCCTGCGAGCGCAGACAAATGGCAATAGAGCCGTTACCGGCTTGCCGCCGCTGATTGACCGCGAGCTGATCTTCGGAAATCCAGAAATTGTGAACGCCGAACTTTCGCCTGATGGAAAATACCTGGCGTTCCAGAAGCCGTGGCACGATACGCGCAACATCTACGTAAAGGGCGTGGATGAGCCGTTCAGCGCGGCGAGACTGCTGACCACGGAAACCAAACGACCGGTCCCTGGCTATTTCTGGACGCGCAACAGCAAATACATTCTTTACGTCAAGGACAACGACGGCGACGAAAACTTCAACATCTATGCCGTTGACCCTGCAGCCAAGCCCGTGTCCGGTGCTGAGGCCCCGCCCTCCCGCGACCTGACAGAATTAAAAGGCGTGCGCGCGATGATTTATAGCCTTCCCAAAAGCGATCCCGACGTTGTCTACATCGGCCTGAACGACCGCGAGAAGGCCTGGCATGACCTCTACAAATTGAAACTGTCCACGGGCGAGAAGACCCTGTTGCGCAAGAACACGGAGCGTATCGCAGATTGGAGTTTTGACCTGCAGGGGAACCTGCGCCTGGCCAGTCGTGCCGCTGAAAATGGCGATACGGAAATCCTTCGCGTGGATGCCGACAAATTCACTAAAGTTTACTCCTGCAATGTATTTGAGCAGTGCGACATCATCCGTTTCGAGAAGAATGGCAAACGCGCTTACCTGGTGACCAACAAAGGCGCTGACCTGGACTTGACCGCGCTGGAGCTATTCGATCCGGAAACAGCCAAGACGGAGCTTGTGGAATCCGATCCGTTGAAGAGGGTTGATTTTGGCACAGCGGTGTTCTCGGAAGCCACCGATGAACTGACGAACACCAATTATGACGACGACCGTGTACGCCGCTATTTCCGGGACAAGCACGATGAGGCTGATTTCAAATGGCTCGGAGGCAGGTTCGCGGACAAGGATGTGCGCCGCATCTCGGTCACCAACGATGAACATTTATGGCTAATCGTAGCAAGCAGTGACACCGAACCAGGCGAAACCTACCTATTCGACCGCACAAACCACAACCTTACGCTTCAATTCAAGGTGCGCGAAAAGCTTCCCCGCGAGTCCCTGGCGGAGATGAAGCTCGTTAGCTACCAGTCTTCTGACGGGCTGAAAATCGCCGCCTATCTCACCCTGCCCAAAGGTATCCCGGCTAAAAACCTGCCTGCCATCATCTTCCCGCACGGCGGTCCGTGGGGCCGGGACACGTGGGGTTACAACCCGTATGCGCAGTTCTTCGCCAACCGGGGCTATGCCGTTTTAAGCATGAACTTCCGCGGCTCGGCCGGTTACGGTAAGAAATTCCTCGATGCCGGCAACAACGAATGGGGACGCAAGATGCAGGATGATGTAACGTGGGGCGCAAAGTACCTGATAGCCGAGGGAATTGCCGACCCCAAGCGCGTGGGCATCTTCGGCGGCTCTTATGGCGGTTACGCGACGCTGGCCGGCGTGGCCTTCACACCCGACGTTTATGCAGCCGCGGTGGACCTGTTTGGCCCTTCGAACCTGATCACGCTGCTGAATTCGATCCCGCCTTACTGGGAGGCCGGACGCCAGATGTTCTACCGGCGCATGGGAAACCCTACCACCCCGGAAGGCAAGGCTCTCTTGGTCGAGCGTTCGCCCCTGACCTCGGCCGCCAAAATCAAGACGCCGCTGATGATCGCGCAGGGTGCCAACGATCCTCGGGTTAACCACGCCGAATCGGAACAGATTGTGATTGCCCTGCGCGATCGCGGCTTCCCAGTGGAATACCTGCTCATTCCCGATGAGGGGCATGGCTTCGCTCGTCCGGTCAACAACATGGCTTCCCTCATGGCCACGGAAAAGTTCTTCGCGAAATACCTGGGAGGGCGTTATCAGGAAGGCGGTACGCCGGAAGTAGTGGCTCGCTTGAAGCAGGTCACGGTCGATCCCAAGACGATGGCTCTGGCTAAGTAGGCGCATTCTCGAAGGCGCGCCGTCTGGCTTCGAATGATGTCGTAACGTCACTTAAGCGCAGGAGCCGCTGTCACTTGCCGTCGAGAACACATCCCGATTGAATGGTCTTTAGTGCATAACTGCGCTAAGAACCCACGGTCAGAAAATCGCTGACCCGTGGCTACCACCCAATATCACTCGTCACTTGGACGTAAAGTCGGAAACCGTAGATGTGACCTCGAGGGGGAATAATTGGCGTTCAGGAGGGGGGGCAGGTTCTCGTTCTCCGGCCCCGGGCACAGCGCAGAACGACATCTTGTCACAGTCACTTTTCCTGGCGCGGTCTGGCCACGCAGGGCGAGGAAATTCGGGAAAGCCCGCTCGCTTGTCTTGTACCGCGATTCAGACAATGGGCGAGTTCGAGCGGGAATCCACTTCCGCTGTCTAAACCGCAATTTTTGCATTTTCCGCTTGACAGCCTCACGGACATATGGTAGCCTATAATTGTGGTCGTTTTGTGGACACCTTGTCGCAGGCAGGCTTCGGACCGCGAGGAAAAGCGCAATAGTCCCGGTGCCTGGGAAAACATGCGTCCCAAAAAAACAAGAAATAGTACGATCGAAGCCAGTATGTTATTGAAAACAAAAGATGGAATTTTGAAACGAACTCAAAACGAACTCAGAATTGATAGTACAATGCGCGCATTAAATGCAGAATTCGAGCTTTTTGGCGCCACGCGCGTCCCGGCTAGGGTCTGGGATGCGGGAATGCGGCCAGGTTGAAGATCGCCCGGCCTGGCGGAGATCCGGAGGCGCGCGAGAAAAGACAAAAACAGTGGGAACGAAGCCAAGAAGTGCTTGAAAACAAAGGTAGTTATTCGACGCTGCAAGCGCACCGAGAGCCGTACACGTCACCTCCTCGCTACGCCGACATAAAGTCCGCGCCCGGTTCTATGCCCACCACGGTGGGATCCTCTAGGCGGCATTTGCCTGCGACCGCATGGTGCGGTCGCCGCCGCTCGCCGCTCGTACAATGGGCGAATTGAGCACCCCATGCGAGACATCCGCTTGTCCTATGAATGTTCCACGCTGAGTGGCATAGGGCAGGGAGGATAGGGAGGATTGACAGCAGCACCAATCTGCAGCGCCTCGATGTAATTGCGGCAGAGCCTGGCTTCAGTGAGGCCCAACTCCCGGAGAAGCTCCGAGGCTCGGTGACAGATTTCGATCGAAGAATGGATGAGAAAGTTCTCGACCAGCCGCTTATGCTTTTGGGAAGCACTGCCGCGGTCAACGAGCCTTGCGCCAGTCAGGACTAACTGGATTGAGATCCATAGCATGGTTGCAAGGTCTGCAAACCTCACCGCGTCGCATTGGCGGCTCGAAACCAAATCTGCCCGCTCGCCTCCCTGCATGATTGCCTCTCGCACCAAGCGCACACTTTCGGAGGCAAGTTGAAGGGCCCGCCAGCCCGGCCCCCATAGGGAACCCATGGAGCCTCGGCCGGGCCCAGCAGCAACTTCCACGCTATCGAGATGGGGAAGAACATCCCCCATGCCGCCGCGATCCTGATCCAATAGATTTCTGGCGATGGCGAAGCGCAGAATCTCGGAGGCCCCCTCTCCAATGGTTAACAGCCGTGCGTCGCGGTAATTCTGCTCGACTTTGTAATCCCGCATGTAACCGTAGCCGCCCATTATTTGGATCGCCTCGTCGGTGATTCGCAGGGCGGTTTCGGTCGCGAACACTTTGGCCATGCATGCTTGTACCTTGAAAGGCTTGAGCGCGTCGGCAAACCGGGCAGCGCTGCGCACTCCTTGCCATGCCACCCAGAGGCCCTCTTCCATGTGGGACAGCTTGGCTTGCGTGAGCGGCTGGTCAAAAAGCGTTCCGCCTGCCACCTTCCGTTCTTTGGAGTAAGCCGCAACGCGGACGAGCGAGTCCCGCGCCAAACCCAGGGCAAGAGCGGCGATCCCCACTCTTCCCCGCAAAAGCACCTGCCGAGCCACTTTGCCGCCGCTTCCCATTGGACCCAGAATGGCGTCACCGGCAACAGGAACATCGTCAAACTTCAGCGCCGCCGTGTCCGAACGCAACATGCCCATCTTGCCATGCAGGGCCGTTCGGGCAATGCGCTCCTCGTTGCCGCGGCTTTCCACAACGCAGGCGGTTATGCCGTCGTCCCTGCCGTTCTCCCATAGGGCGCGGGCAAGCACCACGAACAGGCCGGCGTGGCGTCCGTTCGTAATGAAGGTCTTCTCGCCATTCAGCTTCCAGCCCTCGGGGGACCTCTCGAGCCTGGTCCTCATATCGTGGAAGATATTGCTGCCTGCCTGTGGTTCGGTCAGACACCACGCGCCAATGTCTGCGCCGCTGGTCAGCCTTGGAAGGTAATTGTGTTTCTGCCTATCGTTGCCACCCAGAAGAATATGCGATGTCGCCAGGGATTCGTGTGCTGCGAGTGTAAGCGCCAGCGAACCGTCGCACGCTGCTATGCCCTCAATGATGGACAATATACCTTCCAGAGTTCCGCTCTGACCGCCATACTCGGCGGGGACGGCAGAGCCGACAAATCCATTGTTGGCTGCCAGTGAAATGAACCGCGCTGGGAATTCCTCCGCGCCGAGTCGGTTGAGATAGGGTACAAGTTCGCGATTCCCAAACTCGCCGACAGACTTGGCTAAGAGAAAGAAGTCATCATCCTCATGGAGTTGCGCCAAAAATTCGCGTCCGGTCATTTATCCTCAGCCCCTCTTTAGGTTAGAGCCATATCCCGGCCAAATGGTTCGATGGGTCTGTGGTTCCCTCTTGTAGTTGTACGTACACTTCCACACGCTGCCCAGGGAATGAGAAGATTGGGCAGTGGCGCAGTGAATCCTTCCGCGCCCGTCCGGTGAGTGCGTACGGCCAGTTATGTCTTGAAAATCCCTGAGTTGTAATTATACACAACTTTCGGGGCTGTCGGAACATCACCTAAAACGGGGCAGTGTCTCAGTTTGAAGTAGAGGCGGCTTTACGCCGCCATTTGGCGAGGTAAGCTCGCCGCTACAAATTCAAACTGAGACACTACCTAAAACAGCGGACTTGCGGCGAGAACTTCGAACTAAGGAGACCCATGGGCGATTTTGCATGGCAACCGAGCGGCAGATATCTCAACCGTTCAAGGGTGCGGCACTTCATGGACGTCCATGGAATCCGGTCGTGGCAAGAGCTTATCGGCCGATCAACCCTGGATATCGAATGGTTCTGGAACTCCGCCCTGGAGCACCTTGGAGTCGAGTGGTTCGAGAAATACACGCGCCTGTACGATGACTCCCGTGGGATGCCGTGGACAACTTGGTTTTCGGGGGGGAAGCTCAACGTTGTTCATAACTGCCTCGACCGGCACATCCGGGATGGTCGAGGAGCGGCCACGGCTCTATGGTTTGAGTCGGATGACGGATCGCAAAGATCCCTTAGTTATAAGCAGCTTTACGATTGCGTAAACCGCCTTGCCGGGACGATAAAGCATCTGGGGGTTCGAAAGGGAGATCGGGTTGCCATGTGCATGCCCATTTCCCCCGAGGCTGTTATCGTGATGCTTGCCGCCCTTAAAGTAGGGGCTGTTTGCGTCCAAATACCGGCGCGAATCGCCGCGGAGGATATCGTCTTTCGCATCCAGCAGGCCCAGTCCCGCCTGCTTTTCGTCAATGACGGCTACCCGCGTGCCGGCAAGGTGATAAGGACCGAGGGTGTTTTCGAAGCGGTGCTGAATTCTGCGCCCTCGGTGGAGTGGGTGGTTGTCAACGAACGTACGGGTAGCGGCCTGGCGCAACGTCCGAAATGCCTGTCCTGGGACACGGTCATGCATCGCTCACCGGCAGACGGCGATGTGGAGACCGAAATTGTCGATTCTGAACATCCGGCGCTGATTCTGTATAGCTCCGGTACAACCGGCAAGGCAAAAACGGTGGTTCACACTCATGCTGGAGCACTGGCGCAAGTTGCAAAAGAAGTCGGTTATGCGTTTGATTGTCAGGGAAACGACGTTTTTTACTGGTTCACGAACATTGGTTGGATGATGGCGCCATGGGAGATCATAGGAACCCTGTTTTTCGGAGCCGCAGTGGTTCTCTACGAGGGAACTCACCTCTTCCCAACAGCGCACCGTCTGTTTGAAATCATCGAAAAGTACGGCATTTCCATCTTCGGCTGCACGCCTTCCGTCTTGCGAGAACTCGCTAGCCTGAAGGTGGATTCCGAACGCCACGACCTTTCCACGCTTCGGATTCTTGGCTCGACCGGCAGTGTTCTTGATGCGGCAACCTGGGAGTGGTATTTCAGAACCTTTGGCCGCGAGCGTTGTCCAATCATGAACATTTCGGGCGGGACGGAACTTATCGGCTGCATGCTTTCACCCCTGCCAGTTATGCCCCTGAAACCCTCCACTCTGGGCGGTCCGGGTTTAGGTATGGCTGTGGAAGTCGTCGACTCCGAAGGGAAGCCTGTGCGGGATGAGACTGGTTACCTCGTATGCAGCAAACCGTTTCCCTCCATGACCCGCGGGTTCTTGGGGGACACCAAGCTATTCCTCGAAACCTATTTCCCGCATGGGCCTGACTGCTGGGTCCATGGAGACTTGGCCCGGGTCGATGAGGATGGGTATTGGTACTTGCTGGGCCGCAGCGACGACCTGATTGTTCACGGTGGCGTGAAGCACGATCCGGCCCAGCTCGAGGAAAAACTCCTCGCATTCCCGGGCCCGCCGCGCATCAGAGAGGCAGTGGCCATCGGCGCCGAAGATGAAATCAAGGGAGAGCGAATAGTTTGCTTCGTGGTGCTCGGCCCGGACGCAGCGAAGCCGCCCGAAGGGTTCTCGGCGCGTCTCAAAGCTTACATCAAGCAGACCTACGATCCTCTGGCGCAGCCCGAAGAGATTCACATGGTAAATGATCTTCCTGTCAACTTGTCTGCAAAGATCCCGCGAAGCCTTATTCGCAGAGTTTATGAGGGAAAGCCTTCCGGCAACACCGCAGGCCTTGCCAATCCTCAAGCCATAGAAGAAATTCGTCGAGCGGCCGAACAAGCAAAGAGTGAAAAGAGCCCCTGACAGGGCAGCAAATTCAAGTTGATGCCGGTCACGCTCTTGTTCGCTCGCGGGACGCAAGGATCCGCCGGGCTTGCTTCAAATGCGGAGCATCCAGCATCTTTCCGTCGAGCGCCACTGCTCCACAACCGGGCTTCGCATCGAAAGTGGCGACGACGCGCTCCGCGTACGCGAATTCAGCGGAGCTCGGTGTGAAGGCCTCATTGATGACAGGGACCTGAGCGGGGTGTAAGGCTAACATTCCCTGGAATCCGTCCCGGCGCGCCGTTTGTGCATAGGCGCGCAAGCCCTCGATGTCCCGAAAAGCGGGGTAGATGGTTTCGATGGCCGCGACGCCGGCAGCCGCGGCTCCGGCAATGCAGAGCGACCGCACCAACTCATACAGGGGAGTGAAGGCGCCGCGCTCGTCGCGGCCACTGGTCGCTCCAACCGCCACCGACAAGTCTTCAGCGCCCCACGTTAGCCCAGCCAGACGCGGGCCGCTTGCGGCATAGGAACTCAGCTCAAAGACCGACTTCGGTGTCTCGGTTGCGATCGCAAGAATTTGGGTCTTCCCAACGGGCAGCCCGGCAGTAGCCTCCATAGCGCTCAGGTAATGGCCAAGTTCAATGACCGCAGAGGAGGATTCGGCTTTGGGAAGGACAATACCCACCGGGCCGGCCGGCACCACAGCGGCGAGGTCCAGGAGTGAGTCAGTGGTTTGGAGCGAGTTGATTCTCACCCAGAACTGCGCTGACGCCGAAAAAGCACCTTTCGCAAACGACGGAAAGCGCTTTCTCGCGTGGGCCTTGTTCTCCGGTAGAACGGCGTCCTCAAGGTCGACGATAACAGCGTCTGCCCCCGAGCCAAAGGCCTTCGCCACCATGTCCGGGCGGTCGCCCGGTACAAACAACCAGGACCGCGGCGTCATGCAACCTCCCATTCCCGTGTTCAACGTGGCACGGCCATCCTGGCCGTGCGCACGGGCGGGACGCCCGTGCCACGAAATCTGCGCGACCGTCACGCCGCCGATTTCTTGATGAGCGCCGTCCGGCGGCACTGGCAGACGATCTCATCGCGCTGATTAAACATCTTGTGCTCGAACGTGACGATGCCTGCCGTGGGACGCGATTTGCTGTCGCGCTTCTCAACCACACGTGTCTCGGCACGCAGCGTATCGCCAATAAATACCGGATGAGGCATCACCACAGCGTCATAGCCAAGATTGGCGATCGCCGTGCCCTCCGTGGTGTCGCTGACCGACAGCCCTATCATGAGCCCGAAAGTGAAAATGCCGTTGACCAGGATGCGGCCGAATTCGGTGGTCCGGGCATACTCTGCATCCAGGTGAAGCGGTTGAGGATTATGCGTGAGCACTGAAATCAGCAGGTTGTCAGTTTCCGTCACAGTGCGGCGGATGCTGTGGACCATATGGTCCCCGATGTTGAATTGCTCGTAGGTCCGACCGGGCATATTCATCACCCCTCAGGATTGATTCGCGCCAGCACAACGCCCTCGCTGACGTGATGGCCTTCGATCGCGGATACTACGCTGACGATGCCTCCGCACGGCGCTCGGAGAGCATGCTCGATCTTCATGGCCTCCACGATCACCAGCGGCTGGCCCTTGGCGACTCGGTCACCGGGCCGGACGTGAACTGCGGCGACGCGGCCGGGCAGGGGCGAAGTGATCGTGCGACTTGACGACGGTCCTGCGGTCTTCGGCGCGAGTTCCGGATCCGTAAAGGTGTAAGGCTCCCCGGCGGCGAAGACAACGATAGCGTCCGCGAAGTCGCGGTTCGGTAGCGCAACCACCGGACTCGCACCCGACTCGACCTGGTAACGCGTACCACCCGACTGAAGGCTCACATGGATGTGGGGCGGGGCGTTGAGCCGGAAGCCTTCAAGGGCGCGCCACGGTTCGCTGGGATCGCGCTCCCTCGCTAGCCGGGCGCTTGCGGCTGACTGAACGACTTCCTCCGACGGCTCGAGCGGCGAAATCAATCGGTCCAAACGGTTTTCGATGAACGACGTATCGATGTCGGCAGCGAGAAAATCGGGGTCGGCGAGAGCCCGAGCAAGAAACCCGGCGTTTGTCCTGAGGGGCCACACTTCCACGTGCGAGCACGCTTCTGCCAGGCGCTCCGCAGCCGCGGTGCGCGTAGCGGCGGCAGCGATGATTTTCGCGATCAGCGGATCATAAAAGGAGCTGATCTCGCCGCCTTCTTCCACCCCGGAATCGATCCGAACGCCCTGGGGAAGCCGGAAGTGTCTCAACGGGCCGGTGCAGGGCAAGAAACCAGTTGCGGGGTTTTCGGCATAAAGCCGCGCTTCGATCGCCCAGCCCGAAATCGCAAGCTGCTCCTGGCGCAGCGGCAAGGGCTCGCCGGAGGCAACACGCAACTGCCATTCCACCAGGTCCTGACCCGTGATGACCTCGGTGACCGGGTGTTCCACCTGAAGGCGTGTGTTCATTTCCATGAACCAGATGCGATCGGCGCTCAGGCCTCGGCTTGCATCGGCAATGAATTCGACCGTACCAGCCCCTTCGTAGGCGACCGCCCTGGCGGCTGAAACCGCGGCCGCGCACACTCGCTGGCGAGTGGCCGCGTCCATGCCGGGGGCCGGCGCCTCCTCGATGACTTTCTGGTAGCGCCGTTGGATCGAACAATCGCGCTCGAAGAGATGAACGACATTACCGCAACGGTCGCCAAAGATTTGCACCTCGATATGTCGCGGCCGGTCGATATACTTCTCCAGGAAAACCCGGTCATCGCCGAAGGCCGCAGCGGCCTCGCGCTTTGCCGAGGCAAGTGCGGCGCCGAACTCTGCCGCCGTCGCGACTTTCCGCATCCCCTTACCCCCGCCTCCGGCGACGGCTTTGATTAATATCGGCCATCCGATGGCCGCAGCCGCCCGGGCGAGGCTGGCTTCGGTTTGGTCTTCGCCAAGATACCCGCGCGTTGTCGGCACACCCGCCGCGTCCATCAGCCGCTTGGCTGCGTCCTTAAGCCCCATAGCGCGGATTGCAGCGGGTGGCGGGCCAATCCAGATGAGCCCGGCCGCCGTGACGGCTTCAGCGAATTCGGCGTTCTCGGAGAGGAAGCCATAGCCTGGGTGTATGGCTTCCGCACCCGATCTTTGCGCGGCCTCCAGGATTTTGTCTTGCGCAAGGTAGCTGTCACGCGCGGCAGGCGGCCCGATGTTGACCGCCGTATCCGCCTCGCACACATGGGGAGAGCCGGCATCCGCGTCGGAGTATACCGCGATCGTCCCCACGCCCAGACGGCGAGCCGTGCGTATAATGCGTCGCGCGATTTCACCGCGATTGGCGATCAGAAGGCTGCCGATCATGGGATTACATTCGGAAGACGCCGAAAGACGTCCCGGGGATGGGAGCGTTCAGGCTGGCGCTGAGCGCGAGTCCCAGCACGTCTCGCGTCTCGACCGGGTCGATGATGCCATCGTCCCACAAGCGGGCGGTGGCAAAATACGGATTCCCCTCCACCTCGTAGCGTTCACGGATCGGCGCTTTGAAGGCCTCCTCGTCTTCGGCGCTCCACGTTTCACCTTTGGCTTCGATTCCGTCGCGTTTGATGGTGGCGAGAACACTCGCCGCCTGTTCGCCGCCCATAACGCTGATGCGGCTATTGGGCCAAGTGAAGAGCAGGCGCGGCGAATAGGCCCTCCCGCACATGCCGTAATTGCCGGCGCCGAAGCTGCCTCCGATGATTACCGTAAACTTTGGCACTTCGGCCGAGGCCACGGCGGTCACCAGTTTCGCTCCGTCCTTGGCGATTCCTCCTGCCTCATACTTGCCCCCCACCATAAAGCCCGAGATGTTCTGCAAAAACAACAGCGGAACCCGGCGCTTCGCCGCAAGCTGGATGAAGTGGGCGCCTTTCAAGGCGCTTTCGGAAAACAGCACGCCATTGTTCGCCAGGATGGCGACTGGAAACCCCCATATCCGGGCATTGCCGCAGACCAGCGTCGTCCCGTAGAGTGCTTTGAACTCGTCAAACTCCGAAGCATCCACCACCCGAGCTATGACCTCACGTACGTCATAAGGAACCCTGACATCGGCAGGAATTATGCCGTAAACCTCCGCTGGATCGTACTCGGGAAGTCTGGGTTTGCGCCGATCGATATCCGCCCTTTTGGTTGTATTCAGATTGGCAACGATGGATCGGACCAGGGAAAGGGCGTGCTCGTCATTCTCCGCCACATAATCCACGACGCCTGAGCGCTGGCCGTGCGTTTCAGCGCCACCCAATTCTTCCGCGCTGATCACCTCGCCCGTGGCAGCTTTCACCAGCGGCGGCCCGCCCAGGAAAATGGTGCCCTGATGGCGAACGATCACCGCTTCGTCGCTCATGGCAGGCACGTAGGCCCCACCTGCTGTGCAAGAGCCCATGACGCTGGCAATTTGCGCAATGCCCTGCATGCTCATTCGCGCCTGGTTGAAGAAGATGCGGCCGAAGTGGTCCCGGTCGGGGAAAATCTCCGCCTGATGAGGCAAATTGGCCCCGCCGCTGTCCACCAGGTATATGCAGGGCAGGCGGTTCTGCTGCGCGATCTCTTGCGCGCGCAGGTGTTTCTTCACCGTCATGGGGAAGTACGCGCCACCTTTGACGGTGGCGTCGTTCGCAACGATCATCACCTCCCGGCCTGCGACGCGCCCGATGCCGGTAATGATGCCTGCGCAGGGCGCTTCGCCCCGGTACATATCCCAGGCGGCCAACTGACCAATTTCGAGGAAGGGCGCTCCGGGATCGAGCAGCCGTGTTACGCGGTCTCGCGGCAAGAGCTTGCCCCGGGCAATGTGGCGCGAGCGCGCGGCTTCGGGACCCCCCAAGGCAGCGTCACTTACTCGTGCGTGCAACTCGCGAGCAAGTTCCTGGTTGCGCGCGAAGTTCTGCCGGTAGTGCTCGGCTTCCGGATTAATCTGGCTCTCGAGTTTGGGCATGCGAAAAGCGGACCAGTTCTGCAAAACGGTTCGTCGGCACCGCCCCGGCTCCAATTCTGGCACGTGGTAAATTCCAGTATACCTCTGATGAGGGAGCTTTGACCCGCGTTTCTTGCATTTCAGCTTTTTTCGCTTGACAAATCCGATGAGTTTTAGTAGCCTATCGTTGTGCCCAACTGGTGGACACAATGTCATAGGCAAGCCCCGGGGCGTGCCCAAGCGCACGGGAAGGCGAAAGGGTTCCGGCGTGTGGGGGAAGCAGGGAACTACAGAAAATGCAGAATAGTGGGAACGAAGCCAAGGAGTACTTGAAAACAAAGGATAATCACTTTTTGAATGCAGCAAATTGCGCGCGTTTTGCGCACAAATTAGCACAGATCGGAGCGACCGGAAGTCAAGGAGTTGAGGAGTTGGGAAGCCGAAGCAAGAGGCTGGACGTCGGATGCCGACGGTTTGTCACTCTTCGACTCTCAACTCTGGACTTCTCGACTCGAATTTGCCGGAACAAAGCGAGAATGTTATTGAAAACAAAGGACCGCTGTGAGAATCAAACAGGACTTTGCGACCTTTGCGTCCTTTGCGCCTTGGCGTGAAACCAGGCGGTGGAGGAATGTAGGGGAAAGTGGGGAAAAGTATGTTTTTTAGAGCGAGCGAACTCATCGATCTATTGCAAATAAATGACTTAACGTTTTTTGTGTACACAAAACGAACTGTTTTTTGAACAAAACGAACTTGATTTAAGATGGAAGATGCCATGCCCAACGCGGATTTGCTGGTTGAGACTCTAAAGAGACGCATAGTCATCATTGACGGCGCCATGGGCACCATGATCCAAGCCCACAAGCTGGAGGAAGCGGACTATCGCGGCAAGGAGTTCGCCCGCCACGAGCGGGACCTGCGCCTCTGCAACGACATTTTGAACATCACCCAACCGGCGATTATTGAGGACATCCACCTCCAATACCTCGAGGCCGGCGCAGATATCATTGAAACCAACACCTTCAACGCTAACGCGATCTCGATGGCCGAATATCGCCTCCAAGATCACGTCTACGACCTTAACAAGGTCGGGGCGCAAGCGGCGCGCCGTGCCGTGGCCCGGTTCACGAGCCAGAATCCCGAGCGCTCCTGCTGGGTGGCCGGTTCCATTGGCCCCACCAACCGCACGGCCTCTGCATCGCAGGACATTTCGAGCCCCGCGGCGCGCGCCGTGACCTTCGATCAGTTAAGAGACGGCTATTACGAGCAGATCCGGGGTCTCGCGGAGGGCGGTGTTGACTTGCTTCTGGTGGAAACCATCTTCGACACGCTTAACGGCAAAGCGGCGCTCTTCGCCGCCCAGCAGTATTTCGAAGATACGGGCAAGCGCCTGCCGCTGATGGCGTCCGTGACGATCGTTGACCTGAGCGGGCGCACGCTCTCAGGACAGACGGTCGAGGCCTTCTGGAATTCAGTCTCGCAGGCGCCGCTGCTGAGCGTGGGGATCAACTGTGCGCTCGGCGCAAAACAGATGCGCGCGCACATCGAGGAACTCTCGAGCATCGCGCCCATCTTCACAAGCTGCTATCCGAACGCCGGCCTTCCCAACGCCTTTGGGGGGTTCGACGAAACTCCCGAGAGCATGTCGGCGGACTTGCGCGAGTTCGCCGCGAATGGCTGGGTGAACATCGTGGGAGGTTGCTGTGGCTCTACCCCCGCGCACATTCGTGCCATCCGCGAGGCAGTCAGCAAGATCCCGCCGCGAGTGCCGCCCGAGGCCGAGCGCCATACCCAGTTCAGCGGCCTCGAACCGCTGGTGATCCGCCCGGAAACCGGCTTCGTCAATATCGGCGAGCGGACCAACGTGACCGGCTCACCGAAATTCTCCAAGCTGATCCTGGGCGGCCAATTCGAGGAGGCCCTGAGCGTCGCCAAGCAGCAGGTGGAAGGCGGCGCGCAGATCATCGACGTCAACCTGGATGAGGCCATGCTGGACTCCGAACAGGCGATGACCACTTTCTTGAATTACGTCGCCTCCGAGCCTGACATCGCCCGCGTTCCCATCATGATCGACAGCTCCAAGTGGAGCGTCATCGAGGCGGGGCTGAAGTGCATCCAGGGCAAAGGCATCGTCAATTCCATCAGCCTCAAAGAGGGCGAGGAGGTTTTCAAGCAGCGCGCCCGATTAATCAAGCGCTACGGCGCGGCCATGGTGGTGATGGCCTTCGACGAGGCGGGCCAGGCGGCCTCGACGGAGCGGCGGGTGGAAATCTGTGCGCGCAGTTACCGGATTCTCAGTCAGGAAGTGGGCGTGGACCCGTGCGACATTATCTTTGACCCTAACGTCCTCACCGTGGCGACGGGAATCGAGGAGCACCGCGGCTACGCGGTGAGCTTCATCGAAAGCACCCGCCAGATCAAGGCCGCGCTTCCCGGCTGCAAGGTGAGCGGCGGAATCAGCAACATCTCGTTCTCGTTTCGCGGCAGCAACGTCATCCGCGAGGCCATGCACTCAGCCTTCCTGTACCACGCCATACGGGCGGGACTGGACATGGCCATTGTGAACGCCGGGCAATTGGCTGTTTACGAGGAACTGCCACGCGACCTGCTGGAACTGGTTGAGGACGTCCTGCTGAATCGCCGCGCCGACGCTACAGAGAGGCTGCTGGCGTTCTCGGAATCGGTGAAGCAACGCGGCCCGGCGGAAGTGCAGGAAGACGCCTGGCGGCAGGGCACGGTCGAGGAACGCCTGCTGCACGCGCTGGTGAAAGGCGTCGCCGACCACGTCGAGGCGGACACCGAGGAGGCCCGGCAAAAACTCGGTAGGCCGCTCGCCGTGATCGAGGGCCCGCTGATGGCCGGCATGAGCGCGGTGGGCGACCTGTTCGGCTCCGGCAAGATGTTCTTGCCCCAGGTTGTCAAGAGCGCCCGCGTCATGAAGAAGGCCGTCGCCTATCTGCTGCCCTTTATGGAATCGGAGAAGGAAGCGGGCGGCAAAGCTCGCGCGGTAGGCAAGATCGTGACGGCCACCGTGAAGGGCGACGTGCACGACATCGGCAAGAATATCGTGGGCGTGGTGCTGGGCTGCAACAACTATGAGGTGATCGATCTGGGCGTGATGGTTCCGTGCGAGAAGATTCTCGAAACCGCGCGGGCGACCCACGCGGACATGATCGGCCTGAGCGGGCTCATCACACCTTCGCTGGATGAAATGGTCCACGTCGCGAAGGAGATGGAACGCGAAGGATTCACCATTCCACTGCTCATCGGCGGCGCCACCACCAGCCGCGTCCATACGGCGGTGAAGATTGCGCCTCATTTCCGCCAGCCGGTCGTTCACGTCCTGGACGCGTCGCGAGCCGTGGGGGTGGTGAGTCAACTCAAGAATCCCGATTCGCGCCCGGCTTTCGAGGAAGAAAACCGCCGCGAGCAGGAAAAGCTCCGCGCCGCGCGCAAGCCCGCCGCGCAGAAACTTTTGAGGCTCGAGGAGGCCCGCCGGCGGAAGCCGCCCCTCGACTGGAGCCGGACGGACATTCCGCGCCCCGAGTTCACGGGGATTCGCGCTTTTCCCGCCGTGCCCTTGGAGGAGATTGTTCCTTACATCGACTGGACGCCGCTCTTCCAAGCCTGGGAGTTGCGCGGAACGTATCCGAAGATCCTGGAAGATGCAACCGTGGGCGGCAAGGCCCGCGAATTGTTGTGCGATGGGCAAAAACTGCTGGCGCGCATCGTGAAGGAGAAATCCCTCACCGCCAGCGCCGTCGTTGGCTTCTTCCCGGCCGCGAGCGTGGGAGACGACATCGAGGTGTATCGTGACGCGTCTCGCTCCGGGCTCCTCATGACCTTCCACACTTTGCGGCAGCAAATGGAGAAGGCGCCGGGGCGCCACAACCAGGCGCTGGCGGATTTCATCGCCCCCAAGTCAACCGGCCTGGAAGATTATCTGGGCGCTTTCGCAGTGACTGCGGGCCTGAATCTCGATCCGCTCCTCGCTCGCTTCCATCGAGACCACGACGACTACAATTCCATCATGGCCAAAGCTCTTGCCGACCGGCTGGCGGAGGCACTAGCCGAGTTAATGCACAAAAAGGTTCGTGATTATTGGGATTATGGCAAGGATGAAAACTTGGCTCCTGAGGACCTGATCCTGGAGCGCTACCGCGGCATTCGACCCGCGCCAGGCTACCCAGCCTGCCCCGACCATTCCGAGAAGCGCGAGCTGTTCGACCTCTTGCAGGCGGAGAAGAACACCGGCATCCGGCTCACCGAGAACTTCGCCATGTCCCCGGCCGCATCGGTGTGCGGTTTGTATTTTGCCCACCCCGAAGCGGAGTATTTTGCCGTCGGCAAGATCGACCGCGACCAGGTGGAGGACTACCGCCGCCGCAAGGGCATGGACCTCCGTCAGGTGGAGCGCTGGCTCCGTCCCGTTCTTAACTACGATCCGGAATTGGAAGACGCCTCGCGCGTGCGCGACGACGTACCTGCTATGCGATGACCTGGAATTTAGAACTGGTCGGGGCGAGGCGCCGCCTCGCCCCTACGTCCTCGTAGTTTACCCACACGTTATCGACGGATTGGGGCCCTGACATTCCGCTTGCCTGCAAGCGCCTTCTTGCCGTAGGATAGGACCATTATGAGAACCGTGCCTCGGTAGTTCCGAACTCGCATCGTTCTGAATCCGTATGACCCCGGTCCGGGTCGAAATCTGAAACCAATTCTACTAAGTCTCATTTATGGCAACCGCCGTCACCACTAGCGACTCGTCTTCGTTTTGGGCCTCTCTGCGCGAAGCTTTGCGTGGCTCGCACCAGGACTACACCACGGGCAGCCTGACGCAGGCGATCTTTCTTCTCGCGGTGCCCATGGTACTCGAGATGTTGATGGAATCGCTCTTCGCCATCGTAGACGTCTTCTGGGTGGCCCGCCTGGGAGCAGACTCGATTGCCACGGTGGGACTGGTCGAGGCGATGCTCACCATCATCTATGCAACCGGCATGGGGCTGGGCCTGTCGGCCACGGCCATGGTGGCGCGGCGCATCGGCGAGAAGGATCGCGAGGGAGCGGCAGTGGCCGGCGTACAGGCCATCGCTCTGGGGCTGGCGGCCAGTCTGGTGATGGGCGCTTCCGGCTTCTTCTTCGCGCCCCACCTGCTGCGCCTGATGGGCGCGTCGCCGGCCGTCGTTGCGGTCGGAACGCGCTACGCACGCATCACTCTGGGAGGATGCTGCGTCGTGTTGTTGTTAATGCTGAACAACGCGGTGTTTCGCGGCGCGGGTGACGCTGCCATCGCGATGCGCGTGCTCTGGCTCTCGAATTCCATCAACCTGGTGATCGACCCCTGCCTGATCTTCGGCATCGGACCGTTTCCGCGCCTGGGCGTGACCGGCGCCGCCGTGGCGACGCTCAGCGGGCGCACGATTGGAGTGGCCTATCAATTCTACCGGCTCTCGCGCGGCGGCGAGCACATCCGGATTCTGGCCCGGCAGATTCGGCTCAACCTGCCTGTCATGGCGAGGCTGATCAGGGTCTCCGTGACCGGAATCGCACAGATGCTGATTCCGCATATCGCCTGGATCAGCCTGATGCGCATTGTGAGCGTGTTCGGCAGTTCCGCCCTGGCCGCTTATACCATCAGCATACGGATTCTCGTCTTCTTCATCCTGCCCGCCTGGGGATTGAGCGGCGCGGCCGCTACGCTGGTTGGCCAAAGTCTCGGCGCCGGGCAACCCGAGCGCGCCGAGCGAGCCGTGTGGAAGACCGGCTTCTATAACATGCTGGTCATGGGGGGCGTGGGCGTGTTCTTCGTTTTGTTCCCTGGTCCGGTTGTGCGCTTGTTTACCCACGATCCGGCCATAGTCTCGCTGGCTGCCGCTTGCCTGCGCATCGTGAGCATCGGCAACATCGGCTACTCCTATGAGATGGTCATGATGCAAGCCTTTAACGGCGCGGGAGACACTCTTACGCCGACGATCATAAACGCGTTCGGCTTCCTGGTTTTCGAGATTCCCTTTGCCTACGCGCTCGCCCTCCCACTCGGCATGCGCTCCAACGGCGTTTTCTGGGCCATCACTGTTTCGGAATCCGCCATTGCCGTGGCCATGGTTCTGCTCTTCCGGCGCGGACGGTGGAAGGAGAAGAAGATTTAGCAATGAACAAAACACAAAGGCTAAGCCGCGGGGATGAAGTGGTGCAGCAATAGGAAGCACGCTGCGGAGACGAGGGCAGAGGCAGGGATAGTCAATACCCAAGCCCAGATGATTTTCGTAGCCACGCCCCAGTGCACGGCGGTCAAGCGCTGGACGCTGCCCACACCCATGATGGCGCCCGCGATGGTGTGCGTGGTGGAAACCGGAATGCCCGCCGACGCCGCTCCCAACAGGCTGATTGCCGCTGCGGTCTCGGCGCAGAACCCCCCGACCGGCTTAAGGCGTGTAATCCTCATGCCCATAGTACGGACGATCCGCCACCCGCCGGCCAAGGTTCCCAGCCCGATGGCGGTGTGGGCCATCAGGACAATCCAGAAGGGGATGTAGAAATGGTCAAGAATTCCGGCCGTGAAGAGCACTCCGGCAATTATCCCCATGGTCTTCTGAGCGTCGTTCGTACCGTGGCCAAAGCTGTACGCAGCGGCCGAAAGGAGTTGTAGCTTGCGGAAGAGGCGATCGACGCGCACCGGCGAGAAGTTGCGGAACAGCCAGTAAACCGCAATCATCAGCGCGCCGCCCAGAACCAAACCGACGATTGGAGAGAGGCCGATGAAGAGCACCGTCTTGGTCCAGCCGCTCACGATGATGACTTTCCAGCCCGCCTTGGCTACCGCGGCGCCCGCGTAGCCGCCAATGAGCGCGTGGGAGGAGCTAACGGGCAGGCCGTAGTACCAGGTGAGGATATCCCAAACTATCGCCCCGATAAGACCGGCGAGAATGACGTACAGGTTCACGAATTCCAGACGGATCATGCCGCGGCCCATGGTCTTGGCCACGGCGGTGCCAAACGTAAAGGCGGCGACGAAGTTGAAGAAGGCTGCCCAGATCACCGCAATCCGCGGAGACAACACGCGGGTTGAGACGACGGTGGCTATGGAGTTGGCGGCATCGTGGAAGCCATTCAGGAAATCGAAGGTCAGGGCAACTAAGGTGAGTCCGACGGCAAACCAGAACATAATTCCTTGCGTGTGGGATCGTCTTAGGGGGCTGCGGCTAAGGCTTCGAGAGAACTAAGCGCTTTTCAGAGCGACCGCCGCCAGAACGTCCGAAACGTCCTCGCACTTATCTGTAGCAGCTTCCAGCACTTCGTAGATCTCTTTCCATTTGATGATCTCGATCGGCAGCGTCGAGTCCTCAAATAACTTGGCGATGCATTCGCCTTTGATCCGGTCGCTCTCTTCTTCGATCTGGTTGAGCTGCTCGCAGTATTTCAGAATACTCTGAGGCCTTTTCAGCTCTGAAATGGCCTTGACCAGTATCTCCGCCCCGCGAAGGATGACATCGGCCAGTTGCAAAGCTCCTGGAGTTACGAATTTCACCTTGTAGGTGATGAGCCGGCTCGCCGCCGCATCCACCAGATCCATCACGTCGTCAAGTGCCGAACTGAGAGCATGGATATCCTCCCGGTCAAAGGGAGTGATGAAGGTCTGGTTCAGCTTGGTCATTACGGAACGCGTGATCTGATCGCCCCTGTGCTCGGCGACCTTGATCTCCGCAACCCGCTTTTCAACCTCCTCAAAGTCCCGGAAAAGGATGACCAATACTTGAGCCGCCTGGTAGATATTCTTGGCCTGGTCGTTGAAAAGGTCGTAGAATTTCCCATCACGTGGGATGAGCTGCACGACAGTTCCTTTGCTTCAATTCCGTGGGTTGGGTCTCAATTGTTAACGAACTGGGGAGAAAACGCAAGGGACACGGAGCCCCATAGACATATTGTCCTTACCTGGCACTCCGCCTCTCGGTCCGTTGTAGTTCTGAGTTCGAGGTCTTAGAAACCCGGGGGGTTCAGCGCACGCTCTCGATTACTGATTTTCGTCCGGGAAAGGCCAGTCCGTGTTGAGGAGCAACTCTTTCTCCCTCGCCTCGCGTGAGCGCTTATTCACTTTCAAGTTCTCCAGCCAATGAACACCGGTCTTGCCGGCGACCAGGACGTCGAGGTCCCCGTCGCCATCGATGTCGGTTACGACGAACTGCGTCCCTGCGCCCGCGGTGCCGTTGTAGCTGGCGGTGTAGCGCGTGAAGGAGGCATTGCGGCGATCGATCTTGTAGTAGTAGATGGCCAAAGGCTCATAGGAACCGGGGTCGTGGCCGTTGTGCCCGCGGTAGCGCTTGCCGGCGAGGAGTTCCAGTTCGCCGTCGCCGTCAAGGTCGGCCAGGGCCAGGACGTGGATCTGCGAGAACGAGTCGTCAATCAAGTGGGGGTTCCAGGCGCGTTTGCCGTTCTGCGTGGTCTGCTCCAGCCAATAGAGGCCGTAGCTGTGGCCGTGCCCATAGATCAGGTCCATCTTTCCATCATTGTTGACATCAAACCCGAGTATGGGGAAACCGCAGTCTCCCAAGTTCCACTCGGGATGCCATTCCCACTTGTCGTGGGCGGCATCAATGTTCTGAAACCAGCCGTGAATCGAGATCACGTCAGGCTTGCCATCCCCGTCGATGTCCGCGACGCCGCAGCCGTGGCCGTCCTCATCATGGCCGCCAATATTGTGCACGGCCGGTTCCGGTCCGGCGAAGTTGATCCAAAGCATGCCCTGGCGGCCGTAGTGGGCGGCAAGCAGCTCCGGGTGGCCGTCGCCGTCCAGGTCCTGGAAAGCGAAGCCCTCGGTTTCCTTCGAGTGGCAGATGAAGTGGGGTTTCCACATCTCGCCCAGCTTCTTGGGGTTCTCGAACCACCAGATGCCGTCGTTCTGCCAGGAGGAGGTTACCAGGTCGATGGCGCCGTCGTGATTGACGTCCACCGCGAACTCGCCGTTGTCCGCTACAAATTCGTCCCAGAAAGCCTTGTTCTCCGCAGCCGAAGCCCTGGAAGGCAGCTCGGGCGCGATTTGCCGGAACTTGTGCCGCTTCCATTCGCCTCCGGCAGGGCCCGGGTTCTCGTACCAGTAAGCTCCGCTGGTGATGTCCAGGCGGCCGTCGCCGTTCATGTCGATGGCGGCGATGCCCTCGGCGTGATCTGTGCCCAAGCGATGCACGTAGAAGGTCACCGGGTCACCATGGTAGGGCGAGTGGCCTGGGTCGCCTTGCATGGCATCGTCCTTTCCACCAGATCCCTTCGTTTCGGAGAATCCCTGCGAGCGCCCCACCAGCGCGGCGGCGGGAAGGCTCGCACCGGCCATCTTGATCAGCGCGCGACGTGAAAAGTCAGCCATCAGTTCCTCTCCTTGTAGGGGCAACCCTCGTGGTTGCCCTCGGGCGGCCCCACGGGCCTCCCCTGCGACATGCGGGCGGTTAGGGTATCATACCCGACCCCCAAGCAGTTAGGCCTTTTGCGACTGCAGCAACCCCTGCGCGGACAGGACCTTCTCAAGCTTGGTGCGGTTTTCGGCTTTCATGGGGACCATGGGCAGGCGGTAGATTTCCTCGATCATGCCCATCATGGCGAGCGCGGCTTTGACGGGGATGGGATTCGTCTCGATGAAGTTCACCTGCATGAGCGGCAAGAGATTGAAGTGGAGTTGGCGCGCCGCCTCGAGTTTCCCTTCCAGCAGCAGGTGTGCCAGCCTGGTCATCTCAGCCGGGATTTCGTTCGAGACCACCGAGATGATGCCGACGCCACCCAGCGCCATGAGCGGGAACGTGAACGCGTCGTCGCCGGAAAGCACGCGGAAGGCCGGCGGGACGGCGGCAAGGACTTCCATCTGCTGCACGATGCTGCCCGACGCTTCCTTGATGCCGATTATGTTTGCGATCTTCGAAAGACGCGCTACCGTGGCAGGCTCGATATTCGACGAGGTCCGTCCCGGGACGTTGTAGAGAATCATCGGCAGGTTGGTGGATTCCGCGATGGCCCGAAAGTGCTGGTAAAGGCCTTCTTGGGTCGGCTTGTTGTAATAAGGGGCGACAGAGAGAATTCCCTGGATGCCCAACCCGCTCACCTCCGCCGCAAGATCGATCAATTTGCGCGTGTTATTGCCACCTACCCCTGCAATTACGGGAACCTTACCCCCCGCCTCCTGCACGACGGTACGCACCACAGCCAGGTATTCGGCGTGCTCAAGCGTGGGAGTTTCCCCCGTGGTGCCGCAGGGGACCAGGAAGTCGATGCCGGCGCGAAGCTGAAACTGCACTAGCCGCCGCAGGGCATCGAGGTCCAGGGTGCCGTCTTTCCTGAACGGCGTGACGAGCGCTGTACCGCAACCGCGAATGTCCAGGCTCATGCAACCTCCACCAAGGCTGTCATTCTGAGCGCAGCGAAGAATCCCAGCAGTTCATCGCTTCCAAACGGCCCTAGAATGCAACTACGGGGATCCTTCGCTTCGCTCAGAATGACAGATTCCCTAATAGGGAGCGGGCCAACAATACGCCTCGGCATTACCGGGGCGATTCCAAAATCTCTGCAAAGCCGAACAACCCCTTCTTGCCCACCACCCAGCGGGCCGCGTGCAGGGCGCCTTCCGCAAACCCCTGGCGGCCGCGCGCCGTATGCCGAAGGACGATTGTATCGGCTTCGGAGTCGAAGCCCAACTCGTGGGTGCCGGGAATGTGACCCGCGCGCACGCTGGTGACCGGCACCTCGCGGTTTCCAAGCGCAGGTTGAATTTGCCGTTTGACTTCAAGCGCCGTCCCGGAGGGCGCGTCTATCTTAAACTTGTGATGAGCTTCAACCACGTAAGGATCGTACATTGCAAAGGGCGCAAAGATATCCGCTGCGGCGCGGACCAGGCGGTAAAACAGGTTGACGCCGATCGAAAAGTTCGGCGCGTAAACCATAGCCACACCCGCGTTGTCGATGATCTTCCGCACCTCCTCCAGCCGGTCATTCCAACCGGTTGTGCCGACCACCAGATTCACACCCAGTGCCGCCGCACGGCGAATGTTCTCGACCGCCGCGTCGGGAGTGGTGAAGTCAATGCACACGTCCACGCCTGCGAGATTCTCAGGCGTGATGCCCTGGCCTTGCGCGTTGACGTCAATATCCATCACCAGGCGCACTTCGAAGCCGCGCTGCGGCGCCAGCGCGGCAATGGCTTTGCCCATTTTGCCGTAGCCGAGAAGGGCGAGTTTGGGGGTGTTATTCACATGTTCTCTAAAGGCACGGGGAAGGTTCAGGCTCGCGACCCCCTCACCCGGCCCGCCCCGGCTGATGAAATCGCCGGCTGCGGGCCACCCTCCCCCCCAAGGGGGCGAGGGCCTGCAATTCGACTGTCAATCGCAAATCACCAATCACAAATCACAAATAACCTGGCACCTGAAATCTGACACCCGCACCTAGTCCAGATACCCCTCCGACTTCATCAACTCCGCATTCAGCAGAGCCGCACCAGCCGCACCGCGAATGGTGTTGTGACTGAGCGCGATGTACTTGAATTGAAGCACCGGGCAGGGACGCACGCGACCCACGACCGTGGCCATCCCGTGCTCGGCCGCCAGGTCGAACTTGGGCTGCGGGCGGTCGCGCTCCTCTCGAACGATGATGGGATGCTTGGGGGCAAACGGCAGATTTCGCTCCTGGGGAAGCGAACGAAACTTCCGCCACGCCTCAATCAGGTCCTCGATGGAAGCCTCAGTCTTCAAGGCAACCGAGATCGACTCGGTGTGGCCGTCCTCGACCGGCACGCGGTTGCAGTGGGCGCTCACCACGAAGTCCCCGGGCTTGACCGACTCATCGAGGAATTTCCCCAGCAGCTTTTGGGTCTCGCGTTCCACCTTTTCCTCTTCGCCCGAAATGAAAGGGACGACGTTGCCGAGAATATCCAGAGTAGGAATGCCCGGGTAACCCGCCCCGGAAACCGCCTGCATGCTGGTCATCATCACCTTCTCGACCCCGAATTGCTTCTCAAGCGGCGCCAACGACATTGCCAGGCCGACGGTGGTGCAGTTGGGATTGGTGACGATCATTCCCTTCCATCCGCGACGCTTCCGCTGGATTGGTACCAGGGCCAGATGGTCCGGGTTGACTTCCGGAATCAACAACGGTACGTCCGGCTCCATGCGGTGGTTGCTGGAATTCGAGACCACCACGTGGCCAGCCTGCGCAAATTCCCGTTCGACCTCGCCGGCCACCTTGGAATCCAGCGAAGAGAACAGCAGTTGCGGCGCGTGGTCCGGCTTGCACTCGTGCACGGCAAGTTCCCGGGCGGCCTTGGGCATCGGGTCACGCACCCGCCAGTTGCAGGCCTCTCCATAAGTTTTTCCGGCCGACCGATCCGAGGCCGCAAGCCATCGGACTTCAAACCAGGGATGGTGCTCGAGCAAGCTCACGAAACGCTGCCCCACCATACCGGTCGCGCCCAGAATGCCAACTTCGATTTTGTTCATCGTAAAATTACCAATTGCCTTTCTGCCCCCAAAAAGTCGAGAGTCAAGAGTCGAAAGTCGAGAGTAAAACCCGACGCCCGCATGTTCTACCGCAACTTCAGACTTTCGACTCTCGACTTTCGACTGTCTTCCTCAGCTCCCTGACTAGCCTGCAATACAGCTCCACGGCCTTGACCAAGTCAGCTTTGGCCACGCACTCACGCTCCGTGTGCGCCACAGTGATCGACCCCGGCCCCAGCAACACGGGCCGGCCCCAGCGGCTTAACGAGGGCAGATCAGTGGTGAAGGCCACGACGTCGGTCTCATACCCGTCCAGTTTCTCCATGTGCAGGGGTGGAGTATCTCGAATGAAATCGCACTCACACCGCCCGCCCACCACTTCCGTGATGTGGCGGCGTATCTCGTCCGAGCTGTCGACGGTGCGAATCACGATCTGGACCGAGGCGTGGTCCGGGACAACGTTGGGCGCCCGGCCGCCGGAGATCACTCCAACGTTCAGCGTGGCTGTGCCCAACAACGGATCCCGGGGCATCGGAACTTTGCGCAAGTCAACAAGCACGTCGACCAGCTTCTCGATGGCCGATTCACCGAGTTGCGGATAAGCCGAGTGCGCCATCCTGCCATGAGCTCGAATTTCCAGTCGCAGGTTGCCTTTCGAACCCAGCACCAGTTTATTCTCGGTCGGCTCGCCGTTAATCATGTAGCGCGAGCCCGGGGGGTGCAGGTTCGCTTCGCGGGCGCCGTCGCTGGTGGTTTCCTCACCAACCAGGAAGAGCAGGCCGAAGTCCGTCACGTTCTCGCTCAATAAGCGTTCCGCCGCCGCAATCTGTGCGGCGATGATGCCCTTGGCGTCGCATGCTCCCCGCCCGTAAATCAGCTCCGCGTCATCGCGGGCGGGAATGAACGGAGGAACAGTGTCGATGTGCGTGCTCAAGACCACGTCCGGCTTTCCAATTCTTGCATAGACATTGGCACGGTCGCGCGAGACCGGCTGGTGTACAACTTCGAAGCTTCGCCCGGCGAGGTACCCCCCCAAGTACTCTGCGCAAGCGCGCTCGTGGCCGGTCACAGATTCGATGTTGATTAGCGCCGTGGTGAGCTCGAAGAGTTCCATGTGGTTTGTCTTCCGCCAGCCGCTGCTGTCCAAGGGTAACGCCAAGTGCTGACCTGAAGGTCAGCGCTACCCGTTGCTCGATGCAGCCGCAAACTGTCCCTACGCTAGACGTTAGCTTAGAAAGGAAAAGAGCGTCAAGGGGCACTCAATCCGGCTTCCAGCCTGAGTATACAACGGTTTGCTTCACTCGGGCATTCTGTAAACCGTGTGCGAAAGGGAAACTCGGAGGCGGCGAGGCGACGGCATTACTTTCGGCCCAGGAGGCGGACCCTGGCGGTCAAGGCGCGGCCCTGGATGCCGCCGTAGGTGAGGAACTCCGGAGAATCCACGTCGTTGTTCACCGCGGAGGGGTTGGAGCGGTTGGTAATATCGTTGAACCCGGCGCGCAACGCCCATATAAATCCGAACAAGCGAATGCGCCGCTCAAATTGTAGGTCCAGGGAAAAATACGTTGGAAATCGCATGGATCCAGGAGCACCCAGGAGTTGCTGGTTGTCGTTCACCAGGCTGAACGGAAATCCATCGCGATAGTCGAGCGAATAGGCCAGAGTGAACTTACCGGGCAAGGGCATATAACCCGAGGAGAGAAAGCGGTTGGGCGTGTCCCAGGGGAGAGGGCCGCCTGCCTGCGGGCTGAAGAGCACGTTGTCAATGCTGAAATCCAGGACAGCATTCGTGTCGGCCTTGGAGCGCGTGTAGGAAGCGAAAAGCACGTGACCGCCCCGAAAAGTGTGGCGCGCGGAAATCTCCACCGAATCGTAGTGGTCCCGCTCTACACTTTCCAACTGGTAGTCGCCGCCGAACGCGCCACCTTGGTTAAGAAAGGCCCAGCCGTCGCGCCCTCGTTTGTCGAGGAACTGAAGTTGAAGGTAGATGGCATGCGGCATCTTCCTTTCAACTCCCAGGCTCCAGTTGGTGAAGCGAGGAAGCCTGAGCATCTGCTGATCGACGATGAACGTGGCCACCACAGGTGGCTGGACGAGCGTCTGGCCTGTCAGCCCGTAGAAAAGATCCGTGCGTTGACCATCCAGGGAGCGGGTCAGTAGATCGAGATTGGCGGCGTCGCCATAGACGCCCACTCCGACGGAAAGTTTGGTATCGCCACTCCGGCTCAGGAGATAGGTCGAGGCGAGGCGCGGGGAAACAAGGAAATCCCTGACCACATCGTCCCAGTCAAAGCGTATTCCCGGCTCGATCAGCAAGCGGCTGGAGGGTGACCAACGGTCCTGGGCGTAGCCGCCGGACTCGAAGTCGTACTGCGTGAAGGGCGCACCGCCCTGGAAGGTGACCTCCTGGGAAAGCGTGCCATTCGGGCGTTGGATTTCAATCGGCCGCCGCTGATAAGACTGGCGGTCGGTGATGTTGTCGAGATCCAACCCGATTTTAAATTCGTGACGGCCCTGCCAGGTCCTGGGGGGAAGAAAAAGGTTGGCGATGCCCTGGGCGCGTGCAGCGCGCCCGTCCGTAGTCTCAAAGTAGTTGCCGCTGTATTGACCCGCGCGGTCAATATAAGGGCTCGAGCCCAGCGGCAGTAATTTGTCGTAATATTTCCCGAACGCGCCTCCCACCTCGAGCAGCGTGCCGCCGGGAAACAAATACTGATCCTTGAGCATGAAGAGATCGGCGGAATTCCTCTCGTCGAGCGTGGTGTCCAAGGGTGTAAACAATGACAACCCCAGATGGTCGGAGCGATAGTCGTTCACCAGGAGGCTCGCCGTGAGGATATTGGAAGGGGTCAAGTTCACCTGGGCCTTCGAGAGGTTGCTGACACGCCACGCCGTGCCGCGGTTCGCGCCGGGCGGAAGGTCCCTGATAAGGTTCAAGTCGTACTCGCCGTCGGCGGCATTCATGAACCAGGCCTTGTTTTTCTTGATGGGGCCGGAGAAAGTCACGCGGGGTGTCCAGGTTTTGAAGTGGAAACCCTCCAGTTCCTGAATCGCAGGAATGAAATCCGTGGCCAAGAAGCGAAAATGGTCGTCTCCGATGAGCGTTCTAAGGCTCACCACGCCCCCGGAGCCCTTGCCGTACTCGGCGGAGTAACGGCCAGTCTCGACTTGCGCTGACTGAAGGCTATCGACACTTGTGCGGACGTTGAACAGCCCCGTGGCGGGATCGGAAACATTAAACCCGTCGAGCTGATCAGTGATCTGGTACGTGCTCGCCCCGGAGACATGAAGCTGCCCGTCGGCGTCCTGAAGAACGCCGGGCAGCAAGGGCAGGGCGTAGCGGATATCGCGGCCGACCGTAAAAGGGAGATTGATGATGTCCTGGTTGGATAGGGAGGCGCTCACCGAGGTCTTTTGGGGATCGATGGCCGGGGGGGAGTACACCACCTTGACCGACTCCGTGTATTCCTGGGTGTGATTCAGCGTGACCTCGAGGTTGCTCCCCTCGGCCACCCGAACATCGTTGGAGTTGAATGCGAAGAAACCGTCTTTTTCCACCCGCAGGGAATAGACTCCCGTCGCCAGGGCTGAGAATTGATAGCGGCCCGCGTAATCAGTTTCGGCCTTTTGGAAGAAGGAATTCGAGCGATCGGTGAGCGTCAGGCGGGCTGAAGGAACCGCCAGGCCGTTTTCGTCTAAAACCGTGACCTGAAAATCCTGTGAATCAGGGTGCTGGGAATTCTGCCACCCTGCAACGGCAGAAGCGGACGACAGGACGAAGAGAAGCATCCAGCAAACGCCGGCAGTCCTGCGAAGACGTCCAGGCACGCTGCCATCTCCAGAACGAACTTTACCATCCGGCATCGGAGAGACCTCCCCTCTCCGTGATGCTTGTATTGTACCCCCGTTGCGGGGAAATTTCCGTGTGGTGGGAAAGCCTGAGCCGGATCAATTTGGCGCCTATATCACACAAACGACACGAATAGGTGAATGGGGGAGGTGATTTGGCTGGCAACGGAATTGCAGAACTCGAGGGGTGCTGCGAAATTCCACTACAATCTGGCAGAGGCCCGGACAAATGGTATGACATTGAGACCGTTAAAGCGTCTTTTTGTCATTTTCGCTGCCGTCGGCCTCGGTCCCCTCCTCCTTGTTTTGCCCCTATCTGCCCAGCAACCCAAGCCCTTGCCGGGAAGCGATCCGTGCCTGGCTTGCCACGAAACCGGACCCCGCATAGGCAAGCGACAGCCGGGGATGCCTCCCCCCTTCAACGCGGCTGCCCTGAGGGCCTCCCCGCACGCCGCACTGGAGTGCACGAATTGCCACGCTGATCTGGAGGGCAAGAAAGAATTTCCCCACCCCGAAAAGCTCCAGCCGGTTGACTGCGGCACGTGCCACGCCGATGAAACAAAACAGTACGCGGAAAGCTTGCACGGAAAGGCGGCGAGGCGCGGTGACCCGCTGGCCCCGCGCTGCACGGATTGTCACGGAATGCACAACATCCTGCGGCCTTCCGATCCCGGGTCCCCCACCACGATCACCCAGATCCCCTTCTTGTGTGGCCGCTGTCACCATGAAGGCTCGCCCGTCCAGCTTACTCACAACATTCCTCAGGACAAGATCCTGGAAAACTATACCGAAAGTATGCACGGCGAGGGCTTGTTGCGCCGTGGCCTGATCGTTACGGCGGTATGTACCAGTTGCCATACTGCGCACTTCGTTTTGCCGCACACCGATCCCCGGTCTTCGATCTCCAAACAGAATATCGCCCGGACCTGCACCAAGTGCCATGCGCAGATCGAAACGGTGCACCGCAAAGTCATCCGCGGCGAGTTGTGGGAGAAGCGACCGGGCCTGATCCCCGCCTGCGTGGACTGCCACGAGCCGCACAAGATCCGGCAAGTCTTTTATGCGCAGGGGATGTCGGACCGCGACTGCCAGCGCTGCCATGGCAACCCGGAGTTGAAAACCGCCAGCGGCAGGCGCTCCATGTTTGTGAACGATCAGGAACTTTCCGGGTCGCGGCACGCGCGAACTGCCTGCGTGCAATGCCATACCAGTGGTGATCCGTCCCTGGCGCGACCTTGCGCCACCATAACCGCCAAGGTCGATTGCTCGGTTTGCCACGCCAATGAGGTCGAACAGTTTCAACAGAGCATGCATGGACAGTTGTTGGCCAAAGGCAGCCCGGATGGGCCGGCCTGCGCGGACTGTCACGGCACGCATGCAGTCCTGAGCGGGAACAATCCCCGCTCGCCGACCTTTTCACGCAATGTTCCGGCCCTGTGCGGCAAGTGTCATCGCACGGGGCAGCAGGCGGCGGTCCGTTATAAAGGGACGCAAACCAACGTGGTGGAAAATTACGAGGAGAGCATCCACGGCAAGGGTTTGCTGCAAAGTGGCCTGACCGTGACGGCGAACTGTGCCGATTGCCATACGCCTCATGATGAGTTGCCCAGTCGCGATCCACGCTCCAGCGTGAATCCCAAGAATGTGGCCACGACCTGTGGTCGCTGCCACCAGGGGATCTACGAGGCCTTCAACGCCAGCGTCCATTCGGCAGCGGTAACCAAGACGAACAAGCCCCTGCCGGTGTGCAACGACTGCCACTCCGCGCACAGCATCAAGCGGACCGACATCTCGGATTTCCGCCTCCACATCATGGAGCAATGCGGTCGTTGCCATGAGGACATCGCCAAGACCTACTTCGAGACCTACCACGGCAAGGTCTCCAAGCTGGGTTACGTAAAAACTGCCAAGTGCTACGACTGTCACGGAGCTCATGACATCCGCACGGTCACCGACCCCGCCTCCCGGCTCAGCCGAGCGAATGTCGTGAAGACCTGCGGCCAATGCCACCCGGGCTCCAACCGGCGCTTTGCCGGATATCTGACCCACGCCACTCACCATGATCCCAAAAAGTATCCAATCTTGTTTCTCACCTTCTGGGGGATGACCTCGCTGTTGATGGGCACGCTGGTGTTGGCCAGTCTGCATACGTTGGCCTGGCTGCCGCGCTCCCTGCAGTACAGCCGGGAATTAAAGGCGAACAGCAATGAGAAAGGCGAGTCCTACGTGCGTCGCTTCCGGCCGTTTGACCGCAACCTGCATCTCATGGTCATCGGCAGTTTCTTGGGCTTGGCCCTGACGGGCATGATGCTGAAGTTCTCGTACACGCGCTGGGCGCAAGTGGTCGCCCACCTCCTGGGAGGCTTCGAGGCCGCCGGCGTCATACACCGGTTCTGCGCTGTACTCACCTTCACCTATTTCGCTTTGCATCTCTGGGACGCGGCACGCCAGCGGCGGGCGAGCGGAAAAACCTGGCGGCAGTTCGTCTTCAACCCCGATAGCATGGTGTTCAATCGGAATGACTGGCGGCAGTTTATTACTTCGCTCAAATGGTTTGTGGGCAAGGGGCCGCGGCCTGACTACGGCCGCTGGACGTACTGGGAGAAATTCGATTACTTCGCGGTGTTTTGGGGCGTGGCGGTCATCGGCACCACGGGGCTATTACTCTGGTTCCCGGAATTCTTCACGCGGCTGCTGCCCGGTGCGCTGATCAACGTGGCGACCATCATCCACAGTGACGAAGCGCTGCTGGCCGTGGGATTTATCTTCACCGTACACTTCTTTAACACGCACTTCCGACCGGAGAGATTTCCAATCGATACGGTCGTATTTACGGGCGGGGAATCGCTGGAAAAGTTCAAGCTCGACCGGCCGCGCGAATACCGGGAACTGCTCGAGAGCGGTGAGCTAGAAAAACGTTTGATGCCCGCCCCGCCAGCCGTCCTCGTTCAGTTTTGGCGCCGCTTCGGCTTCACTGCCTTGACGATTGGGCTCCTCATCATCGCCCTCATCCTCTACGCCGAGATCTTCGCTTATAAGTAAACCCCTGTAACGCCGACCATCAGGTTGGTAATTTGCTTTGTTTTCTCGTGCTGGCCTCAAGGTCAGCGCTACCGCTTGACCGGCTTGCGGGGGCTGAGGATGTCCGGTTCGCGCGCGCGTGTAGCGGGCGAAGGCGGGTTCGCACTCGTGCCCTCTGGCGCCACATTTTGTGGCGCAGCCTCATCTTCTTCTCGCACTTCGTGCTCCGGAGCGCGGCCATTCACCAGGGTCCACTTCAGCGGATAGACGTCCGGGTCGAATATGACGGCATAAAAGTGCCAGACGACGATGGCGAGCGTGGCCAGAATGGCTTCGTAGTAATGAACGGCTGTGGCGACCTGCAACCAGGAACTGGGGAGGTAACGCAACACGAAGTTGTGTGCCCAGAGCAGGATGCCGGTAGCGCCCATCACCACTGTTCCCCAGACCAGAGCCCAGTATTCAACTTTCTCCGCATAGTTAAACTTGCTGTATGACGGCAATTCGCGCCGGTAGCCAAGATTGTAGCCCATGGTTTGGACCGCCTCGCGACCATCCCGCAACTTGGGTAACATGGCGCGCAGGGCCTTGCGCCCCTCCACCGTGAAGAAGAGGTAAATCAGGTGGTAGAAACCGGCGGCAATCAAGACCACTCCGGCGATGCGGTGTATGAGCCCGCGCAGCGGCAAGTCTCTTTCCCAGCGCACGATCGGTTCAGCCCAGAAACTCCCCGGAAACTTCAGGGCAAAGCCCGTAACTACCAAAAGCAGGAAGCTGAGAAGAAGAATCAAGTGTTGGACGCGCTGGCTGAGAGTGAGGCGCAGCGGCGTGGTGAGAGATCCGTATTGAGCGATGTGCCTGCGCAGCTTGCGCAACCAGTCGAGGAGATTGTGGAAGAGCATGAAACCGAGAGTGGCAGGAATTGTGAACAGGTAGAACAACCGAACGTAGCGCAGCCAGGGGTTCGCGGCCGCTGCGTTGGCAACCACATGCACAGGCCCAAGGGCAAACGTTTCCCCGGCATCCGGATGGCATTTGCCGCAGGTGGTGGCGAGATTAGCCTTGGCGGTCGAGGAACGCGGGTCGCTGGAGGGAAGAATATCGTGAACGCCGTGGCAGCTTGCGCAGTTGGCGACCGTCTGTGAGCCGGCCTTTGAAGCCAGCCCGTGGTAGCTGTTCTCGTAACTGGTGACACGGTCGAGAGGAAGGCTGAAACGCCTCTCCAGGCGCGTGTCCCCGTGGCAGCGCGAACAGGTAGCGGTGGCCACATTCGTCACATAAACGGGCGATTGGGGATTGCCGGGTGCCAGGATACTGTGCTCGCCGTGGCAGTCAGTGCAGGTAGGGGCTGCCGTGACCCCTGCGGCCACCGCCCGGCCGTGAATGCTGTCCTTGTATTGAGTGAATTCTTGCTGGTGGCATTTGCCACAGGTGGAGCCGACATTGCGTTTCGAAATCGGGGAACGAGGATCGGAAGGCGGAAGGATGGCGTGCGTTCCATGACAATCATTGCAGGCGGCTGCCTTCTTTCCCTCACGAATGGCCCGCGCATGAACGCTGGCTTCGTACGCCTCCACCGGCCTGGCGGCGGCGAACAGGTACTTCTGCGCCAGCTTCGGGTCCGAGTGACAGTGGCCGCAGGTCGAGGGAAGGTTCTTGCTGTTAACAGGTGAGTCGGCCGCGGAAGCCTCGACCACCTGGTGGGTCGCGCCGTGGCAGTCTGCGCAACCTGGCGCGGCCGTGTCGCCTTGCTTGCGGGCACGTCCGTGGACGCTGGAGGCGAATTCTTTCACCTCGTCAGCATGGCAAGTGGCGCAGAGATTGGCGCCACGGGCGGCGGGAGCTGCCACCTCGTGCGCGTTCCCGTGGCAACTCATGCAGGTGTCGGAACTGTCCGGTTTCCCTAGAGCGGAATGAGCGTGGTTTGCCAACTCCCCCGCGACTTCGCCGTGACACGTAAGGCAGGAGGCGGACGCGACCTTGGCCGTGTGAGGGAGCTTGGCCGCTCCGGCGTGGCAGTCCACGCAGTGTAGGTCCTTGTGAACACTGTGCGCGAGCGATTCCGGCTTCACGGTGATAGGTTTGCCTTGCGAGTTCGTCAAGCCCGTGGAGGCTCCATGGCACGCAAGGCAGTCGTCTGAGGCCCTGAGGGCCCCCGGGCGTGCAAGGAAGAGAATGACTGAACTGAGAATGACTAGCCTGGTCGGACTCATTTCTAAGATTCCCACCTCTTAGTACGTGAACGATATCAATACGCTCCGGATCGAGCCCGTGTCGGACAGAGTCTCTCGCAACGTCTTTTTGTCAGCGTCCAACTGAAGGTCAGACTGCGAATTTCCACCCATAAAGTCGGGCTACGAGGGACAATTTGAATCCGAGTTCGAGAGCCGGAGCCACTTAGGGGCATAGTGTTGCAGCTAGAGTGCCGTTTGCGCTGTTATTTTCAACACTCTGAGGATGACATAATATCACCTCGGTCGGCCCCGGGGCCAACCTTCCTCTCTTCTTCAAACCTGCGTTGCTGAGTTATTGCGAAACTTGGAAGCTGAATTCCGCGTCAGGCCCGATCTTGCTGCCGGCGGGCGGGGATTGCGTCAAGATGATGCTGCGCGCACCGCTTGCCGCGGCGACGGAGGTAAAGCCCGCCACTTTGAAGCCTGCCTTCTCCAGGCTGCGGCGAGCTTCCGCAAGAGATTGGCCGACGAACCTTGGGCACAGGTATGCGGCAGGCTCCTCGCCCAGAGAAACCAGAATATTCACGGCGGGGCTCCTGAGCTCGGCGCTTTCAGGTAGAGGATCCTGCGCGACGACTTGGTCAGGTTCGGCGCTGGGCCAGTGTACGCCCACCACATCACCCATTTCGAGGTTGCGCTGAACGGCGGTAATCCGCGCCGCCCGGATGCTTGCCCCCACGAAATTGGGGATGAAGACTTGGGGCGGACCCAGGCTCACCAGAACGTGCACATGCTGGCCGATCTTAATGCGGGTTCCTGGGGGAGGCATTTGCGACGCTATCGTCTGTGCCGGATATTGAGTGTTGTAGAGCTTATCTTCGACTTTCATCTCGAGACCCAGCCCGCTGGTCATGCGTTGAGCATATTCAGAGGTCAGTCCCACCAGGTTGGGCATCGTCTCCTGATGCCCTCGAATGGTAAGCCGGATGGTGGTGATGGCGCTGACCAGCGCCACGGTTACCAACACTGTGGTTAGCAGAAAGAGGCGAAAAAGGGTCCGAACGCGTTCCCGAACGCTCATCTTGACGCTTTATTCTACCACGTACCGGGCACGCTACCTAAGATCAGTGAACCCTCGCCAACCGCCGCTTACTCCGGCCGGGCATCCACATCGGAGGAGACGGTTGGGCGTGGTGGGTCGTGCCCTGGCGCATCGTGCGCCTTGACTAAGCTTAAGCCAAACCAGTACTATGTGGCTCCAACCCAATGGAGGTGCGGCATGTCCAAAGGCTCGTCCGAACCGACTCTCTGGAAGAATTTGGAGACGTTCCGAATTGAATTACCCTCGTGGGGGTTTGCCAACACCGGCACGCGTTTTGGCAAATTCACCCAACTGGGCGCAGCCACGTCCACGGAAGAGAAGTTTAGTGATGCCGGGCAAGTTCATCACTTTACAGGCATCTGTCCCACCGTGGCCGTGCACGTCCTCTGGGATTTCCCAGAAGGCCTCAAGAGCACGAATGAAGTGAAAGGGTACGCCGCCAAGTACGGCATTGGTGTCGGCGCGATCAACCCCAACGTCTTCCAGGATCAGATTTACAAATACGGATCGCTGGCGAATCCCGATCCCGCAGTGCGCCAAGCGGCATTGCAGCACATTCTGGATTGCATCGAGATCGGGAAGCAGACAGGGAGCCGGGATATTTCCCTGTGGTTTACGGACGGATCGTGCTATCCGGGTACCGCCAATATCCGGCAGAGGAAGCAGTGGTTCGCAGAGGGTTTGAAGGCCAGCCACGCGCTGCTTTCATCGACGCAGCGACTGCTGGTGGAATACAAACCTTTTGAGCCGGCCTTTTATCACACGGACATTGCCGACTGGGGCATGGCTTTACTGTTGGCGCGCGCGGCCGGTCCACGCGGGAAGGTACTTGTGGACACGGGCCATCACTACCAAGCCCAGAATATCGAGCAAATCGTGACCTGGCTCCTGAGCGAGGACATGCTGGGCGGCTTCCATTTTAATGACCGTCGATACGCTGACGATGATCTGACGCTGGGTTCGATCGATCCTTATCAGGTCTTTCGCATCTTCCACGAAATCCTCTACTTCGAGTGGGAGGCCGGACGGCGCGCGGACATCGCCTACATGATCGACCAGAGCCACAACCTGAAAGGCAAGATCGAAGAAATGATCCAGACGGCGGTGACCGCCCAGGAACTGTTTGCCAAGGCCGCACTTGTCGATAACGAGAGCCTGGCTCGCCACCAGCAGAAGTGCGAACTCGTCGACGCCGAAGAGTGTCTCAAAGCAGCCTTCTCAACGGATGTGCGACCGGCAATCCGTGAGTGGAGACGCTCCAAAGGCCTGCCGGAAGACCCCTTAGGTGCTTTCCGCGAGTCCGGCTATATGCAACGCATCGAGCGTGAGCGCGCCGAGCGGAACCAGGCCGCGGGCGGAAGCTACGCGTAGCGCGTTGTCGGGGCAACCCTAGAGGTTGCGCGAGGTCGGTCGCAAGGACCGCTCTTACAATCGGGTAAGGAATGACGACCATGAAAACCGGCACACACATTGTGGCAACTGATCTTGGAGCAGAGAGTGGCCGTGTGGTCCTTTGCCGTTGGACGGGGGAAGAAGGAATTCTGGAAGTGGTCCACCGTTTTCCCAATGGCGCGCGTGAAGAGGCGGGCCACCTGGTATGGAATTTGGACCGCCTCTGGCAGGAGATCGTCAAAGGACTTCACCAGGCCGCATCCAAAGCCGCGGGCCGCATCGCCAGCGTTGGCGTCGACGGCTGGGGCGTGGATTACGTTTTGCTTGACCGGACTATGAATCGCATCGGCCGATCCTACTGCTACCGCGACGCCAGAAATCTCCCTCAAATGGAGCGCGTTTATGCGCTGATTCCGCAAAAGCGCTTATACGAAATCACTGGCATTCAACTTCTTCCTTTCAACACGGTTTTCCAGTTGATGGCGCACATCGCCGAATTCCCTTCGGAGTGGGATCGCGCGGCAAAGTGGCTCACCCTGCCGGAGTATTTCCTCTTCCGGCTCTCGGGAGTTGCGATGGCCGAGTACACCGAAGCCAGCACCACTCAACTTCTCGATGTCCACAAGCGGTCATGGTCAGAGGAGTTGACCCGGGCGCTTAAACTCAACCTGGAGAAGTTCCCATCCATCGCGCCGCCGGGGACGCCGCTGGGGAAGATGCGCAAAGAACTCGCCACGGACCTGGGCCTGTCAAACGTGCAAGTCATCGCGCCGGCTTGCCACGATACCGGCGCCGCCGTGGCAGGCATTCCTTTCCCGCATGAAAAGCTGGCGTTCATCAGCTCCGGGACATGGTCCCTGGTGGGCATGGTGGTTCCCAGCCCGGTGGTGACCGCCGACTCCTATGAACAGAACTTTACCAACGAAGGCGGGGCTGCGGGCAGCATCCGATTCCTGCGCAACGTGATCGGATTGTGGCTGCTTCAGGAGTGTTTGCGGGAGTGGAGAACGCAAGGGCTGGAGTTGACGCCCGCCGACCTGGCGCAGCAGTGTTCGGAAGCTCCCGCGGTCGGGCCATCTTTCGATGCGGAGGCGGCAACCTTCCTTGCGCCGGGCAACATGGTTGCCCGCATCAATGCCGCTCTCAAAGCGCACGGGTTCGACGAGGAGACTCAGCCTAAGGAGATTGCGGCCATTATTTTCCGCAGCCTGGCGCGGCAGTACACCAAAGTGATCAAGGACCTTCAGGCGTTAACCGGCAAGCCGATTGAACGCATCTGCATCGTGGGCGGCGGCGTCAAGAACGAAACCCTCAACCGTCTGACCCAAGAACTGACGGGGCGGGAAGTTCTACGCGGGCCGAGTGAGTCCACAACCATTGGCAACATCGCGTTGCAGATCGCTGCGCTCGAGAGGACCAAATCCCTCGACCAAATTCAAGCCATCAGCGCGCGGCTGAAGTTCCCTGGGTAGTCGAGAAGTCGACTCCACGACCCGTGCCGCTGCGGTGAAGTGCGGAAAGCCCGCTGTTCACCACAGAGACACAGAGGCACGGAGGGATTAAGACATGGGCCTTCCTCAGTGTCTCAGCGCCTCTGTGGTTCATTCGACGCGATTTTGATTCTTGACCCCCGCCGAGTTTTCTAATAGCGTGAGAGCTTCGAGAGGATTCGGATGTCGAAAATTCGTGCGGCGTTGTTTGTGACGTGTCTAGGTGATCAGTTCTTTCCGCAAGTTGGAGAGTCCGTCGTCAAGATCCTTCGGCGCCTGGATGTCGAAGTCACCTTCAATCCTGCCCAAACTTGTTGTGGCCAGCCGGCCTTCAATACCGGTTACCGGAATGAAGCCCGTGTCGTAGCTTCCAAAGTTCTCGACCTATTTGATGGTGTGGACTACGTAGTGTGCCCCTCCGGCTCCTGCACTGCGATGGTGCGCGTGTTCTACCCCGAGCTGTTCGCCAACGACTTGGATCGCCTCAAAAAATGCCAGCAACTTCGCGACAGGTTTTTCGAATTCTCGGAATTCCTGGTGAACGTCTTGAAGGTTGAGGATGTTGGGGCGAGCTTCCCCCATCGCGTCACGTACCACGATTCCTGCCACCTTCTGCGCGAGTTGGGCGTCGAGCAGCAGCCGCGCAAGCTACTGAGCAACGTGCGGGGCATCGACTTCGTGGAGATGGAAGGGTATAAGGTGTGCTGCGGCTTTGGGGGGACGTTTGCCGTCAAGTTTCCCGAAGTTTCGGCAGCCATGGGCCAGGACAAACTTGGTTTTGCCACCGCGACCAAGGCCGAGTACCTGGTCGCCAATGACTCCGGGTGCTTGATGCACCTCGCAGGCATGATTCATCGCCAGGGATTGGCGCTCAAGACGATGCACTTGGCGGAGGTGCTGGCGCAACAGTAAGCGGGCGACCCACTCACCCGGCCCGCCCCGGCGGATGAAAGCGCCGGCCGCGGGCCACCCTCTCCCCCAAGGGGGAGAGGGAATAGGATATCGCTTGGTTTGACCTTCGACTCTCGACTATGTCGGACACCGGTGTTCACAGTAACGAAGTACACGAGCTGGGCAACAAGAACCTTGCCGACCCGCATCTTCAGGAAGCCTATCGTTCCTCGACGCTACGTCTTTACACCCACCGCCTGGAGGCCATCGGCCACGTGCCGGGCTGGGAACGGCTGCGCGAGCGGGCTCGCGAGCTGAAGCGGGAAGTGATCGAGCACCTGGACTTTTACCTCGAACAGTTCGCCGACAAGCTGGAGCGGAACGGCGGCAAGGTGCACTGGGCTGAGACCGCCGACGAGGCTTGCCGGATCGTTCTGGAAATCGCGCGGCAATGCGGAGCGCGAGAAATTGTGAAGGCGAAATCGATGGTGGCGGAGGAGGTGGAGCTGAACCACGCTTTCGAGGCGCAAGGAATTCACCCCGTTGAGACTGACTTGGGCGAGTTCATTATCCAACTCGAGGGCAACCGGCCCGCCCACATCGTGGCCCCCGCCATTCATTTGACCAGGCATGACGTGTCGGAACTCTTCGTGAAGAACCTTCAGTCGGAGCGCACCGAGGTGCCTGAACGTCTAACGAAGATTGCGCGCCAGGCGCTGCGCGAAAGGTTTGCCAAGGCGGAAATGGGAGTGAGCGGCGCCAACTTCCTGGTGGCGGAAACCGGCACGGTGGTGTTGATCGAAAACGAGGGGAACATCCGTTTTTGCACCACGGCGCCGCGAGTGCATGTGGCGCTGGTGGGCATCGAGAAACTGATCCCGCGTTTTGCGGATCTGGGTGTCTTCCTGCGCATGCTGGGGCGTTCCGGCACGGGGCAAAAGCTGACGACCTACACGTCTTTGCTCAGCGGCCCGCGGCGGCCGGGGGAGGACGGTCCGGAGGAGATGCACGTGGTGCTAGTGGACAACGGGCGCGTGGCGACGCTGGCGGATCCCAAGATGCGCGAAGCCCTTTACTGCATCCGCTGCGGCGCCTGCCTCAACACTTGCCCAGTCTACCGAAAGATTGGAGGGCACGCTTACGGCTGGGTCTACAGCGGCCCGATCGGCGCGTTGGTTACTCCTCAATTCACCAGCCTTGACCAAGCGCGAGAACTGCCCTTCGCCTCTTCGCTTTGCGGCGCCTGCCGCGAAGTCTGTCCTGTCAAAATCAACATTCCCGACCTTTTGCTGCACTTGCGGAGTGAAGTTCAGGAACATGTTCCAGCTCCCCGGGCCAAAGGCGCTCTGCTGCACGAGAAGACCATGATGCGCTTGTGGGCCTGGGCATTCTCGCGCCCCTGGGTTTATCGGCTGGGCGGGCGAATGGCACGCTGGAGCCAGTTCCTGCTTGCTCGCTCCGGTTGGATTCGGAAGGTGCCGCTCTACCCCGCATCCCGCTGGACCGATGCGCGAGACGTACCTGCCCTGGCCAAAAAGTCCTTCCATGACCGTTGGAAAGAGATCAACTAGATGATTGGCTTGTTCGGCGACTCGGAAAGACGTGGCTCACAAAAGAGGCACGAAGCGCTAACGACTCTTATCTGCGTCTCATCGCTTCCGCGGTGAACAGTGGAGTCCCGCGTACGCGGGAATAAGTTCCAGCGCGTTGTATAATGGCCGTTATGAATGCCTTAGCCAGGATCCCTCCCCCGGCTCTCAAATTCTGGGTCGACGGGACGATTCGAGTAGGATCGTCTGAGGTGCGTATTGACCTTGTAGTGCAGCATTTCAAAAAGGGCGCCACCGCTGAGCAAATCCAACAACGCTTCCCCTCGCTGGCCCTTGGGGACGTCTATCGCGCCATCATCTATTATTTGGAACATGTGGAAGGGATTGAAGCCTACCTTGCAGAGCAAGAGGAGCGGCAGGCGGAGGAAGACGAGTAGCGCGGACCTGCTTTTCAAGGTGTGCGGCGTCTCTCGCGCCGCGACAGACCCCGACACCCGGGCCGCTCCGGCTGATGAAAGCGCGAGCAGCGGGCCAACCTCTCCCCCAAGGGAGGGCTGTGCTTCTCAGTTCTGAATCCTGACTCCTGCCCTTCAGAACTTCACCCTAATGGTTTTGACCTCGTGAGGCGCCACCGGCACTTTTATCTTCTTGCCTTCGATCACGAACGTTTTGGCTGGGACATACTTATCCCACTCGAGCATATCCGTCTCGCGGGCGGCTTGTGGGGCGCGATTGAAGCTGAGAACGGAGTCGGCAGCTTTACCGTCAGTCTCATAGAGACGCACGATCAGCTCATTCGAGTCTTCGGCTTTCTTCACCGCCTCGACCACGACACTCGCGGGCTCGACCTTTAGGGCGCTAAAGGTCCTGCCAAGTTCGCCGGCGTGCGCCGGTTCGAATTGCACCAGCAACGGAGCATTGAACGCAACGCCCTGCCGCGTCGGCGCCAGAGCTTGCCAGCCTCCGCGATGGGGGACGAGTGCGTATTTCACGTGATGGATACCCACCAGCGGCTCATCCGACTGGTCCGACCACATCTCCGGAGTGTCAGGATAGCCGCGGCGCGGCCCGCGGACAAGGCTCATGCGGAGCACATTCTGCTCGAAGGAGAATCCGTATTTCGAATCGTTCAGCAGGGTAACTCCGTGGTCCCCGCTCCGGTCGGTCACGTCCGCCCAGCGCTGCGCGGCTACCTCGAATTTCGTCCGGTCGGCGATCTCCCAGCCGCGCGCAGGCTCCTCGAGCCGGGTGTTCGGGTCTTCTTTGAAGGTATAGTCAAAGCGCTGGATCGACCCGAACGGAATCTCGTAGGTTGCGAAGGCGCTGGAAACCCGAAGCGGGAAAGCAACCTTGGCAAAGCGGTAGTGCTCGTGCCAGTCGGTGTGGAATTCGAAGTCCACGCGATCCGCATGGCTGTAGAGAACGATATCCTGTACGAACGACGACTTGCCAAACTGCTTCTTGACTCGCACCACGGCCCGCACCGGCCCCTGCTCGATCACCTTCACGCTTTCGGCCTTGTCCAGCTTATGAACGTCGCCCAGGTAAATATTCCAGGCCGGCTCGCCGCCGGGCGCGTCGGGCGGGCGATCCTCCCAGACTTCGAGCGCATTGCCCTCAAGATTGTCAGGCAGGAAACTCTCCTCGCTTCCCTTCTTCTTCAGCGATTTCAAATTCCCGGTGTTCTCGTCGACTTCGATTTCGATCGCCCGATTGGCCAATTTCAGCCCCGACACCACCAGATCGGTTTGGAACTCGGGCTTGTTCGGGCTTGCAACCAGGCGATACTCTTTAAACCCAAGGCCGGGAACTTCCTCTGCGAAAAAGATGGCTTTGTCGGCGCCGTCCTCATTAATGATTTGATAGGGAACGAGCCGCCCGGCCGGATCGACGATTTCAAACGAGGCGGGTAGCGCGGCCAGGGTGACCAAGTCCGTCCGAACCCAGGTCGACGGGTTGAAGATCAGCAGAGCGCGGCCTTCGCCCTCCGTATTGGCCCGGTGTGCGATCGAAGCCAGCGCCGCATCGAGGAGTTTACCGCCCTCGATCTTGAGGTCCGCATAATCGGTCGCCGCGTCGCGATAGACTTCCCCGACGGCTGAGCCGTCGATATTGTCGTGGACCTGGCCGAACAGCAGCTTTTCCCACATCGGCTGCAGCGCCGCCTGCGGGTAGGAGTGGCCGAACTCGGTGGCCACAGCCGCAAACTGCTCTGTATTCATGAGCAGGACTTCGCAGCGGCGATTGTCCCGCTTCACCTGCGAATCGGTCGTGAAAGTGCCGCGATGCGTTTTGACGTAGAGTTCGTCATTGACGACTGGGAAGCCAGCACTGGCGGGCAGCGCCTTGATGGTTTCAAAATATGCCTGGGCCTTGGAGAAATGGACCTTGGGAAACCCGGGCATGCGCATCAGCTCCGTAGCCCGGTTGACCATCTCCGGCATGGGACCGCCGCCGTGGTCGCCCTGTCCAAAGAGGATCAGGAGCTTGTCCACGCCGTGCTTCGCTTTGAGCTCAGCTAATTCCTGGAGCATCTCGTCCGGGATAACTTCCTGGTTGTAGTCCCCCACAGTGTGGAATGCCAAGACGCGCGAGCCGTCAGAAGCCTGCCACCAAAACAGGTGATAGGGGAACGGCACGGGGGGATTGTTCCGCTCGACTTGCCATTTCAGCTTGTGAGTGACGAAGTAATCGATGCCGCACTTGCGGTAGATTTGGGGCATGTTCCAGTTGAAGCCGAACACGTCCGGCAGCCAGCCCACGTGGACGTCTATGCCGAAGTTGTCCTTGAAAAAACGCTTGGCATAAAGATGCTGGCGCACCAGCGACTCGCCATTGGGGATGTTGGTGTTGTGCTCGACCCACTGGCCGCCGACAATTTCCCATTGGCCCGACGCCACCTTTTCTTTGATCCCCTGAAAAACCTCCGGGTAGTACGTCTGCATCCACTTGTAGAGCTGCGCGGCGCTCTGGGCGAAGATAAAGTCGGGGTGCTCGCCCATGATGCGCATTACGCTTCGAAAGGTGAGCGGGCAGACCTCGTGGATGGTTTCGCTCCTCGGCCATAGCCAGGAGGGATCAATGTGTGCGTGGCCAACCAGATAGAACTCTCCGTCTTGGGAGTATAGATTCGTCGCCATGCAAGAAAGGATGGCATAAAGCAGGAGAGCGTAAGCAAGCCGCTTGAACATTCTTACCTCCGTCAAATGCGCATTTCGCGCCTTATTCCCTAGACGCTCTTTGAGGCATTCCCGGCTCCGGGTCAATACCCAGGGCGTCGGCGACCCGATTGATGTAATTGAAGTCTTGATCCAGGACATATCGGCCTTTACAGACAGCGGTTTGTAACCTTACCCTCGCAGAATCCAGCGAACCAGCAGGCCCAGGCCCGCCAAGAACTTCACGCCATCCAATCCGGTGAAAGCTCCGTGCAGCGCCCAGAAGCGCGGCATGACGGGTGGGGGTGGGTTGCGCGGAACAAAATCGATGCTTCGGCCCAATGAAATGATCATCGGGGTAAAGACGAGCGTGAGGATCAGGACCAGACCCAGCATGAAGCAGACCACTCCGAAGCCAAGCACGTCTCGTGGGGTCGCGCGCCACAAGAGCAAAATCAGCACGCCGCCTAAAACGATCTGGGCCAAACCGTAGCCCCAGAAAAATGAGCGGTTGATTTCCGAAGCCAAGTGCCGCAGCACCGCCCGAGCTTGACCTTCTGCCAGGCCCTTGGTGGCCTCGGTGAACTGAGGGTTCGCAGTCCGGAGGACGCGGTCCACGGTGGAAAAGGACTTGGTCGCGGCGAACCACATGACAGGCGTCAGGATGAGCCATGCACTGAGGATGGCGACTTTGAGCATGGGGATTCGTCCCATAGAGCAGTCAGCCTTTCGCTTCGAGGTCGGGCAACCCGTCAACTCGCGGGGCGCCCCGACAAAAGCTCGCCACGGTCTTGGAATTCGGTTAAGCTGGCGTTTTAGAATTATAGCTCATCATGACTAAACCCTATGACGCGATTATCGTCGGCGGTGGCCATAACGGCCTTGTAACCGCCGGCTACCTGGCGCGCGCGGGGCTTCGCGTGTTAGTGCTCGAGAGCCGACGCGTGGTGGGGGGCGCTTGCGTCACGGAGGAAATCTTCCCCGGCTTCAAGTTCTCGACGACTTCCTATCTTTGCAGCTTGCTCCAGGACAACGTCATTCGCGAACTGGAGCTGGAGCGATTTGGGTATCATGTCTATCCTAAAGACCCGGCCTTCTTCAGCCCATTTCCTGACGGGCGCTATCTGCTGATGTGGTCGGATACCCGGGCGACGTGCGAGGAGATTGCGAAATTCTCCACTCACGACGCTGAGGTTTACCCGCGCTATGAAGATCACATCGATCGGCTGGCGCGCTTTATCGAGCCTCTGCTGCTCCAGACGCCACCTAACCTGGTCCCCCGAGGGTTCGATGATTGGCGGAGCCTCGCCAGGCTAGGGTTGGGGCTCAACAGGATGCCGAAAGAGGAACGCGTCGGCCACCTCCGCATCCTGACCCAAAGCGTGAAGGATTTTCTCGATCCGTGGTTCGAATCGGAGCAGCTCAAGACGGCCCTGGCCACCGATGGCGTGATTGGTACCAAGGGTGGTCCCTACACACCTGGGACAGCCTACGTCCTTATGCATCATTGCATGGGAGGCGTGGGTGGAAAGCGTGGGCTGTGGGGATTTGTTCGTGGAGGCATGGGGGGGATCACGCAGGCCATGGCTGATTCGGCACGAAGCCGAGGTGCGGAAATTCGCACCGGAGCGCGGGCGGAGAGAGTGCTGATCCAAGTTGGCCGCGCCGCCGGCATCGTGCTGGAGGGCGGCGAGGAAATCCGTGCCAGGATTGTCGTGTCCGGCGTGGACCCCAAGCGGACTTTTCTCAAACTTGTCGAGTCGAGTCACCTGGACAAGGAATTTCTGGGCGCCGTCAGAGCATTCAAGAGTGAGGGTGTATCAATGAAGATTAACCTCGCCCTGGATGGCCTGCCGGACTTCAAGTGCCTTCCGGGCTCGCAGCTCGCGCCGCACCACAAGACCACGATCCATATCTGTCCCACGCTCGAATACATCGAGCGAGCCTTCGACGACTCAAAGTATGGGCGCCCCAGCCGGCGGCCAATGCTCGAGATCACCATCCCAACCACTTATGATTCCTCCCTCGCGCCGCCGGGGAAGCACGTGGCAAACATATTCCTGCAATACGCGCCTTATACACTGTCTCCAGAGGTCGCCACCAGTTGGTACGGTCTTAAGGAGAGCTACGCCGACGGCGTGATGGACCTGATCGAGGAGTATGCTCCGGGATTCAAACGGTTGGTGCTGCATCGCCACGTACTGTCCCCGCTGGACCTCGAAGAGCAGTACGGCCTGACAGGCGGGAATATTTTTCAGGGCGAGATGGGCACCGACCAGCTTTATTTCCTTCGGCCGGTTCCGGGCTGGGCGCAATATCGCACGCCCATCCGCGACCTCTATTTGTGTGGCTCGGGCACGCATCCCGGAGGAGGAGTGACGGGAGCGCCAGGCCACAACGCGGCGCGAGAGATCCTCAAGGATTGGCGGAACGCATGAACCGGGTCTTCATTCTCCACTATCACGAAATCTGGCTCAAAGGAGGGAATAAGAACTACTTTCTCAGCCGGCTGCGCTCCGCCGTCAAGCAGAGTCTTGCCGACTTGCCCGTCCAATCCTTGGAGAGCCTTGCCGAACGCTTCCTGCTGGTCCCCGGGGATGAATCGGCCGCGCCTGCGATCCTGGAGCGTTTACGCCGCGTCTTCGGACTCGCCTATATCGCCTCGGCGCGGGAAGTGCCGAGTTCGCTTGCTGACATGGGTCCCGTGGCCTGCGCTTTGATGGCGGAGAAGAATCCGCGCAACTTCGCAGTCCGCGCCAAGATTGCAGCCACGGGATGTGGCATGCACTCCATGGATTTGGAGCGCCAACTTGGGCGAGTCATCCTGGACCATCTGCGCGCCATCAACCCAAGCATCCAGGTGAATCTTAGCAACCCCGAAGCGACTTGCTGGGTCGAGGTGGTGCCTGGGAAGACACTTATCTATGTCGACCGTGTGGACGGTCCCGGCGGTTTGCCCGCCCTCACCAGTGGCCGGCTCATCGTGTTGCTTTCGGGCGGGTTCGATTCCGCGGTGGCGGCCTACAAGATGATGCGGCGCGGCTGTCATGCCGCTTTCGTGCATTTCTATGGAAACCCCTCGCCTTCGCGGGATTCGTCAAGAGGCGTGGCAGAGGAGATCGTTCGGACGCTTACGCCCTACCAGTTTACCTCCCGGCTCTACCTGGTGGGTTTTGAGGCGGTGCAGCGCCAGATCGTTGCGAGCGCGCCAGAGAGCTTTCGCGTGCTGCTGTACCGCCGCATGATGGCGCGCATTGCGCGAGAGATCGCTCGCGCCGAGCGCGCCATGGGCCTGGTGACTGGCGATAGCGTGTCGCAGGTGGCCTCGCAGACCTTGCATAACCTGGCGGCCATCGACCACGGGCTCGACTTGCCCCTCTACCGCCCGTTGGCAGGCGATGACAAAGCTGAAATACTGCGGTTGGCCCGGCGGATTGGGACCTACAAAATCTCCTGTGAACCCTTTGAGGACTGCTGCCCGCGCTTCATGCCTCGCGCCCCCGCCATCTTTGCCCAGACCGAGCAGCTCGACACGGCTGAGGCAGGAATCGACGTCCCTGCCTTGGTCAGGATGGGTCTCGAATCCACCAGTGTATCGAATTTCAAATTCGAGCGGGGATTGGTCACTTCACGCGAGGTGACGTCGAGGCGCTTCGAAAAACTCCTGTACGCCCTTAAAGCGACAGCAGACCCAAACCAAGCTGCTTCACAATGAAAGTCCGCATTCGTCACCTCCGCAGAAGCGGGGGTCCAGGGACAGTCAAGGAGCCTCTGCATTCCCGCGTGCGCGGGGGTGACGTGGTTTTCGGCACAGCTGCCACGAATTTGATCTAGGTCACACCTCGATCACCCTGCCCTAGCATAGAATTGACCGGCCTGCCGAGGGCTCCTATAATTGTTAGGTGTATTGGAGAAGTCGCGGATGAGAACACTTTTCTCGGCTCTACTGTTATTATGCCTGCCCTTGGGACGGATTTTCTCCCAGCAGCCTCCCGCCGAGCCTGCCAGCCCCACCACCAACAATCCTCAAATTGCCGGCGACCAGAGTCGGATTCAGGTGCGTGTTGAGTTGGTGCAAATGCTGGCGACGGTTACCGACAAGAAGAACCGGCTCGTCACCGACCTTACTAAAGACGATTTCAGGATTTTCGAAGACGGCAAACCCCAAGATATTCGCTTCTTCAGCCGTGAGACCGACCTCCCCCTGCGCATAGGGATGTTGATCGATACAAGCAACAGCATTCGCGACCGGCTGCACTTTGAACAGGACGCCGCTGTCGATTTCCTTACGGAAGTGCTGCGCCCGGGCAAAGATTCGGCCTTCGTGGAGGCTTTTGATGTGGAACCCCAGTTCATTCAGGACTACACGGACGACGTCGAAAAACTCTCGAACGCCATTCAAAGTCTGCGAGCGGGTGGGGTTACGAGCCTCTACGACGCAATTTACCTTGCCTGCAAGGAGAAACTTTATATCTTCCCGCCCCCAGAGCCTTACCTGCGCCGGGTCATGATCGTCATCAGCGACGGACAGGATAATCAAAGCGTGCACACCCGGGACGAAGCCATCGCCATGGCGCAGAAGGCCGAGGTTACTATTTTTACAATCAGCACCAACCGCAGCGGCGCAGAAGGTAAAGGCGACCAGGTCCTGAAAATGCTGGCAAAGGATACGGGCGGGCGTCCCTTTTTCCCCTTCGAGGCGGGTGATTTGGCCGCCAACTTCCAGGAAATTGCACGCGAACTCCGCAGCCAATACAGCTTGGCTTACGTCTCAACGAATATTGCCCACGACGGAACCTTCCGCAAAATCACTATCCAGCCAGTCGACAACTCCCTGCATGTCCGCGCTAAGGACGGCTATTTCGCCTTGTCTCAGTAGGGAACAGGGAAAAGGGAACAAGTTACCGCGAAAAGGCACTAGCAAACCCAGAATCAGCTACGCGCCCGCGCTTATTCACTGTTCGCTGTTCCCTTTAACCTGATCCCTACTCCGTGGGTGCGTAGTAACCACGCCGTGCCTGAACTTTGTAGTCCGAGTTATCTACCGAGACGCGGATCTTACGGAAGGCGCCGTCGTGCTTGGTGTTGGTGGGGGTATACCCGATCAGGTACTGAGTTCGCAGTTCGTTGGCGATTTCCTGAAACGCCGCCGCTGTATCCTTGGTTTTGTTCACTTGGAGGACGCGTCCGCCCGTATCTTCGGAAAGCTTCCTTAAAACCGAATCGCCGCTGAAACCAATGGAGCGAATGCCGTAAAAAGGACGGTCAACGATATCGACGGAATAGTTGATCACATCCGATTTCTGCGCCGCCTCAAGGGCGGCCTCCAACTTGACCCTGCTGCCCTGATCTTCACCATCCGTCAGGAGGATGAGCACCTTTCGGCCGACTTCGTTCTTCAACAGTTCGTTCGCTGCCAGGTAGACAGCGTCGTAAAGGTGGGTGGCGCCGCCGGCGTCACTGGTGGGGAAGGGCCCCGGCATCACCCCATGACCACCGCCATTAATCACGGTTTCATCGATGGCGTGAGCGAGCAGCTTTTGATCGGCCGTGAAATCCTGGAGGAGCTCCACATCGACGTCGAAGTGCAGGACGAAGGCCAGGTCCTTTGGGCGCATCACCTGGTGCAGAAAAGCGTCTGCTTGCTCCTGCTCGATGCCCAACACCCTGCCTTGGCTTGGGCTCGTGTCTACCATGATCCCCATGGTCAATGGAGTGTCGGTCTCACGCGAGAAGTAGCGGATTTGCTGCGGCACCCCGTCTTCCTGAACTTGGAAGTCCTCTTTCTTGAGGTCCGCGATCATGTGCTTCTTCTTGTCCGCCACCACGGCGTACACGTTCACCACTTCCGTCGACACCTTTAAGGTCGCTGGAGGCGTCTGCTCCGGGTTCTGCTGGCTCGAACCAGGCACACTCGTCAGCGCCCAGAAGAGCATTCCGAGAAGGAGGTAGGTTCGCTTTCCGCTTGCAGTCGAGTACTGCAGGACGGGCCGAGGCTCGCGGACTGTCGATAGTGTTGCCATGTCTTTTGGATGCAATTCTAAAATTCTGCCCCGTCGCCTATTATATGCCTGTTTAGAACGTCAGTCATTCACAACCATAAGAGTCCGTGCCGTTCCGAGCGCACGAGGAATCTCACCCTGATCTTTCGTTCCCGGTGTATCCGGCGCAGAGCGGGAGCCCTCGCTCCGGTGAGAATGCCATTTCATGCTCTCCGGGTGCCGCTGGCGTCGAGCGCGATTGCGTAGAGGAGGTCAACGAAGCCCAACTCCGACATCGATCGCTCGAAAAACTCCCGGCCCATTTCTATTTTTCGATGAATCGAATCCCGTTTTTGCATTTTTTTTCATGCAAACTTCACTTTCCTCTTGACAAGATAATGCTGTGTCACTATACATGAGATTGAATACGCGCTCCGCCAGCAACGCTGGCGTGAATTTCAAAAAGTTTGGAGGAGAATAGAATGGCAGCGAAAAAGAAAGCAAAAAAGAAGAGGTAAGTACTTTCCAAAATCTGAAAGGAACTCTCGGGGATGCAGCGATGCATCCCCGAAGTTTTTTAGGGGCTTTTCCCAACCAGTCCGAAAACTCCAACCAATTCCGTCATTCCTCACTACGATCTCGAAACCCAAGGGCTGCTAACTTTCAACGGTCTCCTGCGGAGTAGGCTTCGGCGTGCTCTCATCCAGGTTCCCTTCCGCGGCGGTCAGGGTGCGGGGCGTCTCGTCCACTGGTTCAATCACGGGCAGATCATCGCCCGTGGCGGCGCCAAGTTCTTTCAGTTTCCGGGCAGAAGGCAGCACGCGGCCTTCCAGCGAGCCAACCGCCTTATTGTATGAATCGACCTCTCGGGCGAGAGCTGAGCCAATCCCTTGGAAGTGAGTAAGGAAAGGTCGCAGCCGGTCGTAGAGTTCCTTTCCCAGTTCGCTAATGAGTCGAGCATTTTCTGCGATTTGTTCCTGCCTCCATCCATACGCCACGGCGCGAAGCAAGGCGATCAGCGTGGTAGGAGTTGCCAGGACCACCCGCTTCTGCATCCCGTCCTCGATCAGGGTGCGATCCTGTTCGAGCGCCGCACTGAAGAATGACTCGCCGGGAAGAAACAGCACCACGAACTCCGGGGCGGGCTCGAGCTGCTCCCAATAACTGCGCGCGGCCAACTGATTCATATAGACGCGCACGCTTTGGGCGTGTTTCTCGAGTGCCTCCTTCCGATCCTCCTCTTTGGTTGCAGCCGAGGCGTCGAGGAAAGCCTGGAGTGGGACCTTGGCATCGACAGCGATGCGCCGGTTGCCGGGCAACCTCACGATCATGTCAGGACGCAACCGGCCTGACTCCGAAGCGAAGGTTTCTTGCTCCGTGAAGTCGCAGTGCTCCGACATGCCGGCCAACTCAGCCACGTTCCGAAGGGTCATTTCACCCCAGCGGCCCCGGGCCTGGCTTCCGCCCCTTAATGCGATTGCCAGCGTGGAAGTCTTTTCCTGCAAGAGTTGGTTTGTGGCGGCCAAGCCGCGGAGTTGCTCCTCGAGCGTGCCGTAAGCGTTTTGCCGAGCTTTCTCCATTTCCAGGATCTGCGCTTCATACCGGCTGAGAGTTTCCTTAAGCGGCGCCACCAGCGCATCGATTGCCTGCTGGCGTGTATCCAGGTCTCCTTTCGCCTGAGCTTGAATGGTCTCAAAGGTGCTTCGTGCCAAGGCAATAAACGCTTGGTTGTTGCTCTTGAGCGCCTCCGCCGACAACGCCTGAAACGCATCCGACAGGTTCTTCTTGGCCTCACCAACTAAGTTCTTCTGTTCTTCCAGGCTCGCCTGCGCTTCCTGAAGCTTGGTCTCTGCGGCGACGCGCATTTCGCCCTCGGTCTTCATTCGCTCGCGCAAGACCGCCAGATCCTCCAACCGTTGCTGCAATTGCTCGAGTTCGGTTTGGGCTTTGACTTTTTGCTCGCTCTCACCGCGTAACTGTTGCTGCAGGCTGGAAGTTTCTTTTTCTTTGGCTTCGAATAAACCGTGCAGCGCGGTCAGTTGTGCCCGCACTTCGGTGGCGGTAGCTTCCGCCGCCTTCACTCGGCCTTCCGCTTCGACTTGCACTTTTCGGACGACGGCTGCTGACCCGGCCTTGGCCCATAACCAGGCAATGGCGAAGCCTGAAACTATGCCGATGACGAGCAGGGTGATTGAAATCACAGAGTCTCCTTAGCAGTCCGGGGAGATCATACCTAAAATCTGTGCATAAAGGTAGGACCGGGTCACGGAGGCTTTCCAGCAACCTGCTAGACCCTAATAGTTCTCTTCGTGTGCAGGGCAGATGGGACGGTAATCGCAGAATTTGCAAACAAAACCGGGTGTCGGAGGGAATTGGTTCTCGCGAATCTGACCGGCGAGGGTCAGGACCCTGGTCTTAAGGGCTTTAAGGTCTGAATCGGTCCGTGCGGTGTGGACAGTTTGGTTGTTGGACAGGCAATAGAAGGTCAAGAGGCGGGGCTTCAACTTCAATTCTTCCTGTGCCGCTAGAGCGTACACGGAAAGCTGCAAACTGCCGTCGGCATCCTTTTGCGAGCGAGGCTTTCCAGTTTTGTAGTCAATGAGTTCAACTACGTCCTCGTTCTCGCCCGCGCGCGGCGTCATGGGACTGATCTGGTCGATGCGCCCTTCCAACAAGACTTCGCCCAGATCAAGCGAGAAAGATGTCTCCATGCTCAGAGGAAGTATCTCGGTGCGTCCCTGCTTTTCTACGAAGGCGCGCAACTGTTCCAGCCCAATTTGCTTGTAAGTCTGCTCCTGGTACTCGTCTTCGAACCCGGTGTTCCTCCAGGACGCCTCGTAGAAATCCCTCACCGCGTCGAAACTGGCTTCGCCCCTGGCCCGCAGCTCGAAATAACGCCTTACGGAACGATGCATGATGTGCCCGAAGGTGAGCGCGGCCTGCGGCCCGGTGGGGATCTTCAGAAAATGGCCAAACTTGAACTTGAGGGGGCAGGCCTCGTAATCCTCAATCGAGGAAGCACTTAGGCGCAGCCTTTCCCCCGGCTTGGTCTCCGGCCCGCGGCCCGCCCATGCCGCAATCGGAGGGTGCACGCCAGGAAGTTCAGACAGATCGCCGAAGAGTTCTTGCTGTGCAGGACTTCTGTCATTCCGAGCGAAGCGAAGAATCTCGCTCTGGCTCGCCGGGGAAGGAAGCTGAGCGAGATTCTTCGCTTCGCTCAGACTGACAGCAGGGGGGTTCGGAATGACATTGACGGGGTGGTAGGAGGTAACGGTCTGACGTTCAATGTCCCGAGCGGCCACCACCGGGTCGCGGAGCAGGTCGTCGATGAATGTCGACGGCTTTTTCCCAGGCGCCGCCACGCTGGAAACATAAAGGCGGTCCTTGGCGCGTGTAAGGGCCACAAAAAACAACCGGCGTTCCTCTTGCGTGTGGATATTCTTGGGCGGCAAAGGCCCCTTGCGAAGCTCGTCAGGAAACTCAATGACTGCTTTGCGCTCGACGCTGGGAAAGCGGCGAGAGGCCACGCTGAGCAAGAAAACCACAGGGAACTCCAGCCCCTTGGCGGCGTGGACGGTCATCATCTGGACCGCGCCGGCGCGGTCTTCAACGACAGGCGCCTCAATCTTTCCTCCCGCCTCGAGGTAATGCTCGAAATAGAAGAGGAATTCATGCAAGTTCTTGGCTGGTTTCTTCCCCTCGGGTTCCTCTTCCCACTCAGGGCCGGCCAGGGCCGGGAATTTCGAGAGCTTTTCTTCCCACTCGCGCAGGAACTCAGCGAACGCATTCACGTATCGGAGGTCCCTTTCGTCAAGAAACGAAAGTACTTGAAGGCGCTCACGAAGCAGGCTGAACAACGACGTCACGGTGACATTCTGGGCCGCCCAGTGCAGGTCGTGAAGGAGTTGTCTCAACGCCCCCCAGTTGGTAGCTTCGAGGGGGTCTGCAGCAGGGGCGGTTCGCGAACCGCCCCTACTGAATGTGGTGAGGACATCGTAGAGCGAGCAGCGCCGCCTGTCCGCCTCGACGCGGACTTCGAGGGCGAGTTCTTCCGGAAAGTTCCAGCGCGGAGCCAGCAGCACGCGGGTCAAGCTGATATTGTCGTGGGGCGAATGGATCAAGTTGAGATAGGCGAGGAGGTCGCGAATAATCACTGTGGAAAGAACCGAGAGGCCACGAATGGCGAATGGAATTTCCCGGCGCTTGAATTCCTCGACGAGCCGGTCGCGATAGCTATGCGCACGGTACAGTACGGCGATGTCGCCATAGAAAGTCCCGTCATCGAGGAGTCGCTGTATTTCATCGGCAACCCAATTCGCCTCGCTAACGTAGTCTGGGCTAGTGGGCAGATAAGCCGGGCAGCCTTCTTCACGTTCAGGTATCAATTCAGGCTTGCCGGGATACCGGGTACCATTCTTTTTGATCACCACATCCGCGACGTGCAGCACACGCTCAGTGGAACGGTAATTGCGATTCAAAAAGATAGTCTCGTGACCCCGAAACACCTTCCCAAACATGTCAAAGGCGCCGTGGGAAGCGCCGCGAAAACGGTAGATAGCCTGGTCGTCGTCACCGACAGCAGTGATGTTAAAGGGCGGAGCCACCAACCGCCTGAGCAGCTCCACTTGGGCGTAGTTTGTGTCTTGGAACTCATCGACCAGGACAACACGGAACTGATTGCGGTAAGCTTGGCAGACTCCGGGCTCGCTGTCGAGAAGGCGCACCGCCTCCGGAATCAGGCTGCCGAGGCTCGAACTGCCCGCCCGCGCGATCAGACTGCGGCTATTGCGGAAGACACGGGATAACTCCATTTTCTTTTGAATCTCCTCCTCTTTCAGGGCCCGTTCCCCGGCATCGAGTTTGCCGGCTTTCTCCAGGAAAGCGCTTTCGGCCGCTTGGACATATTTCTCGAAGTCTTCCGGCTCGATGAGCTCGTCTTGGCAGCGAGAAAAGAAATCATTAAGTGCGTGCAGGAATGCCCCAGGTTCGGCCAACTTCTGAAAGAACTCGAGCTCGAGACGGTCCAGGCGCTGGCGGAGGAAGACCCACACATCCTCTTTATTCAACAACATGCGCTCGCCGGGCGCGACGCCAGCGTCAACGTTTAGCGCCGTCGCGACCTTCAGGTCAGAGCCGGAAGATGCCTGCGTGCTTTGGCTGCGGACCACTTCGTAGGCAAAGGCATGAAAAGTGGAGATGTACGGGTTGGCGGCAAGATCTGGCAAGGCTTGGCGGACGCGAGATTGCATCTGGCCGGCAGCCTTCTCTGTAAAGGTTAAGGCCAGGATGTTGCGCGGTGCGAGGCCGGGGTAATGCTCGAGCAAATGAACGATCCGCTGCGTTATTACTCGGGTCTTGCCGCTGCCCGGACCCGCAATGACCAGCAGCGGCCCGTCGCCGTGTTGAACCGCCCGAAGTTGTTCAGGATTGAGCAACATGCAAGAATTCAGGATGCAGGAGTCACAATTCAGGATTCGGGGAAAATCCGAATCCGTCTTGAATCGTATCCTTTCCTTATGAACCAGGCAACCACATTTCGCCTTTTGCGCGTGCTTGCTGGCCGTGCCAACTCATGCATCGCTATGGATTTCGGCCCTAATCCTGAATTAGGAATCGGCAGTGTCCTATTTCAACCTGTAGCGCTGGCCTTGAGGCCAGCAATTGCCGACCCTAAAGGTCGGCGCTACGTTCAAATCACAACCGTTTGTGGGAATTCTAGCAGTTGACCATCCCACGGTGACTCGGTTATCTTGGGTTTTCAGTGTGAGCCGCTTAAGCCTAAGAGCTTGTGCGGGGAGCCGTGCACCGGAATCGGTTGGCAACGTTGATAGTGGGTTCCGCTGGTAACCAAGCCGACGTATTGACCGTCCATTTATATTGCGGCATTCATCGAGGGATGAGTGTCCGTCGAAAAGGCCTAAACCCAATGGCAAGTAGGATTTCGAATGAGGACCGGCTTACAATCTGCACTAAATAAGGATTGAACCATGAGTACGCCCAGTACACTAGAGCGAAATGACGAGGCCCAGATTCGACCAAACGCTTCGCCAGGGGTTCCGGGCAAAGAACCCAAGCGGCGTTGGTGGCTTTGGCTGTTGGCGCTGGCGGTTTTGGCTTTTGGAGCATACCGCGTTCACAAGGGGATGGTGGAGCCGCAAGCCGCGAACACCAACCCGGCAGGGGGAGCGCCAGGGCGGAATTTCGGCGCCGTTCCGGTGGTTGCCGTACCCGCCGTCAAAGGCGATATCGGAGTTTATTTCCCCGGGCTGGGTACGGTTACGCCGATTCATACTGTCTCGGTAAAAAGCCAAATTGCCGGTTACCTGATGCAGGTGCTCTATAAGGAAGGCCAGCTTGTAAATAAAGGCGATCCGTTAGCGGAGATTGACCCACGGCCGTATCAAGTCATGCTCGAGAACGCGGAAGCGGGATTGCTCAGAGACCAGGCCAACCTCGACAATGCGAAGGTAGACTTGCAGCGTTATCAAACGCTCGTCCCTCTCCGAGCCGTTCCGGAACAACAACTGGCCACCCAAGAGGCGTTGGTGAAGTCAACCGAAGGAGTTGTCAAAACGGACCAGGCGCAAATAGATACGGCCAAGCTTGACCTTGTCTATTGCCACATTACGGCCCCCATCACCGGTCGCGTTGGCCTGCGGCTGGTGGATCCGGGGAATTACGTGACTCCGACGGACGCTACGGGATTGGTGGTGATTACCCAAATCGAACCCATTAGCGTGATCTTTCCGCTTCCCGAAGATCAGCTCCCCGCCATCATGGAGCGGCAGCGAGCAGGGGCGCGGCTGCGAGTCGACGCTTATGACCGGGAAATGACGAAGAGAATTGCCCAAGGTTGGCTCGAGACGATCGATAATCAGATCGATCCCACCACCGGGACGTTCAAGCTGCGCGCCAATTTCGAGAATCGAGACGGGGCGTTGTTCCCGAATCAGTTTGTCAATGCCAGACTGCTGGTTGAGGAGAAGAATGGGGTGACCCTCATCCCCACGGCGGCCGTGCAACGGAACTCCCAAAGGACGTACGTTTTTCTGGTGAAACCTGATTCCACCGTGACGGTAACGACGATTACCCTCGGCACCACGGAAGGGGATGAATCGGAGGTCACCTCAGGGCTGAAGCCGGGTGACGAGGCAGTGATGACTGGTGTGGACCGGCTGCAAGAAGGGACGAAGGTTCGATTTCAGAAGACGAAACAACAGTGACGAGTGACAAGTGACGAGTGACGAGCCAGAAAAGGCGTCGTCACTTGTCACTGCTCTTGAAGGAGCGAAGGAACAGTGAGAGGGGCCAAGTGGGGCGTGATAAGCAATAAAGTGTTCTTGCTCGTCACTCGTCACTCGTCACTCATCACTGCAATTAAACAATGAGTCCGTCTCGGATCTTTATTATCCGGCCAGTAGCCACGTCGTTGCTCATGGTGGCCATTCTGCTGGCGGGCGCTGTAGGATTCAAACAATTGCCGGTTTCAGCCCTGCCGGAGGTGGATTATCCCACTATCCAGGTCATCACCTTTTATCCTGGGGCCAGCCCGGATGTGATGGCGTCTTCGGTGACGGCGCCGCTGGAGCGGCAGTTCGGCCAGGTGCCTGGGCTCCAGCAGATGACCTCGACGAGCTCGAACGGCAGTTCCATCGTCACCTTGCAGTTTAACCTTAGCCTGAATATCGACGTGGCCGAGCAGGAAGTGCAGGAGTCTATTAACGCTGCCGGCACTTACCTGCCTCCTGACCTTCCCACCCCGCCCATTTACAGCAAGAGCAATCCTGCCGACGCCCCGGTTCTGACCCTGGCGCTCAGTTCTGATACGTTGCCCTTATCGAAAGTCGAGGACCTTGCGGATACCCGCCTGGCGCCGAAGATTTCCCAATTGCCGGGAGTGGGCTTGGTGAGCATTAGTGGCGGGCAGAAACCGGCGGTGCGGATTCGCGCCAATCCCACCTTGATGGCCTCCTACGGCATTAACCTCGAGGATCTGCGGAGCGCCATCGTTGCCGCCAACGTGGACCAGGCCAAGGGCAGTTTTGACGGCCCGCACCAGAACTATCAGATTGGCGCTAACGACCAGTTGATCTCCAGCGCGGATTACCGACCGCTGATTGTGGCCTACCGAAACGGCTCCCCCGTTAAGTTGACCAACGTGGCGAGCGTCGAGGACGACGTCGAGAACGTCCGCCAGGCTGCCTGGATGAACGACACGCCTGCGGTTATTGTGAACATCCAGCGCCAGCCCGGGGCCAACGTGATCGCCGTGGTGGACCGCATCAAGACGCTGCTCGATCAACTGATGAAATCGCTGCCGTCCGCGGTGAAGGTCCAGATACTGACGGACCGGACCACCACCATTCGAGCCTCGGTTCACGACGTCGAGTTCGAACTGATGCTGACGGTGGCCCTGGTTGTGTTGGTCATATTCCTTTTCCTGCGAAACCTCTCGGCCACCGTCATTCCCAGTGTCGCCGTTCCGCTCTCTCTGGTCGGGACCTTCGGGGTAATGTACCTGCTCGGCTACAGCCTCAATAACCTGAGCTTGATGGCCTTGACCATCTCTACCGGCTTCGTGGTGGACGACGCCATCGTGATGATTGAAAACATCACGCGTTACATCGAAGAGGGCGAACCGGCGCTCCAGGCGGCACTGAAAGGCTCCGCGCAGATCGGCTTCACCATTGTTTCCTTGACGATATCCTTGATTGCGGTGCTCATTCCCCTGTTGTTCATGGGCGACATTGTCGGGCGGCTTTTCCGTGAGTTTGCCGTCACCTTGGCGGTCACCATCCTGGTTTCCGCGATCGTGTCCTTGACGCTCACTCCCATGATGTGCTCGAAGCTGCTCAAACATTCTCCGGAAGCCGAGCAGACCCATTTCTATCGGATCACCGAGAGGGGCTGGAAGGCCATCATATCCTTTTATGACCGGACCCTTCAGGTGGTCCTGCGCCACCAAACCTTGACGCTGCTGGTCGCCGCCGGGACCCTGGTCCTCACCATTGTGCTCTACATCTACGTGCCCAAGGGTTTCTTCCCGATTCAAGATACGGGGGTCATCCAAGGCATCTCGGAAGCTTCGGAGACGGTGTCTTTTCCGGAAATGGCCACCTTGCAGCAAGAGCTGGGCAAGATCATTCTGAAGGATCCCGCCGTGGAAAGCCTCTCCTCGTTCATCGGGATCGACGGGACCAACACCACGCTCAATAGCGGGCGCATCCTCATCAACCTGAGGCCGCTCGACGAACGAAAGATAACCGCCAGCGAGGTCATCCGCCGCTTGCAGCCGGAGCTCGCTCAGGTGGCGGGAATCACCCTGTTTATGCAGCCGGTGCAAGATATCACGGTGGAGGACCGCGTCAGCCGCACCCAGTTCCAATACACCCTCGAGGATCCGAATACCGACGAGCTCTATTCTTTCGCCCCCCGCATGCTCAGGAGACTGCAAGAGTCACCGTTGTTGCGCGATGTGGCGAGCGACCAGGAGGTGGGCGGGCTGTCTACCCGATTGATATTCGACCGCAGCACATCATACCGTTTCGGCATCTCCCCCTCGACCATCGACCAAACGCTTTACGACGCTTACGGACAGCGGGAGGTGTCCACAATCTACACCCAGTTGAACCAATACCACGTGGTCTTGGAAGTGGATCCGTCTTATATGAAAAATCCTCTGGACCTGCGCGACCTCTTCATTCGCACCAACGAAGGCAGCACTACCGGATCCGCGGGGTTGATAGCGGGCGGCTCGTCCGCTTCCCAGTTATATGGACCTACAAGCTCGCTCACCGCGGCCAACACCAGCCTCTCGAATTCTACCTCGTCTTCTTCCCTTTCCTCTTCCACCATCGCCTCGGATAACGCCTTCGGCCTCGGTCAGATCGCTTCTACTGCGCATTTCCCCAACGGCGGTCAGGTGCCGCTGTCAGCCTTCACTCACGTGGAGGAGACAAACGTTCCCATCACCGTGAACCACCAAGGCCAGTTTCCGGTGGTTACACTCTCTTTCAATCTGGCCCCGAGCGCTTCGCTGGGCGACGCGGTGACAGCCGTGAACAAGGTGAAGGATGAGAGCCACATGCCCGCCGCCGTTCAGGCGGCCTTTCAAGGCACGGCGGCGTCGTTCCTGGCCTCCCTGTCCAATGAGCCTATTCTGATCCTGGCGGCACTGGTTACGGTCTATATTGTGTTGGGAGTCTTGTACGAAAGCTACATTCACCCCGTCACCATCCTGTCCACGCTGCCCTCGGCAGGTGTGGGCGCCCTCCTTTCGCTCATGATCTGCCGGATTGACTTCAGTGTCATTGCCTTGATCGGCTTGGTGCTGCTGATTGGTATTGTAAAGAAAAACGGCATCATGATGATCGATTTTGCCTTGGACGCGGAGCGCAAGGAAGGCATGACGCCGGTGAACGCCATCTATCAGGCCTGCCTCCTGCGCTTCCGCCCCATCATGATGACCACCATGGCGGCGTTGCTGGCCGGCGTCCCGTTGGCGCTGGGCACCGGTATGGGTTCGGAACTCCGCCGGCCTTTGGGAATCACCATGGTCGGCGGACTCCTTTTGAGCCAGTTGCTGACCCTTTATACGACCCCGGTCATTTATCTCTGGTTTGATCGCTTGGCGCATGGCCTTTCCGAGTGGCGCGCTCGCGGGAGGACAGTGACGAGTGGCGAGTGACGAGCAAGATTGCCGATTTTCGATTGACGATTGACGATTGGCAAAATCGACAATCGGCAATCGGCAATTGCTACGCTCCTGACCGAATTAGCATGAATATTTCAGAGCCCTTCATCCGACGGCCCGTGGCGACGACGCTCCTCGTCATTGCCATCCTTTTAGCGGGCGCCGTGGCTTTCCGGTTGTTGCCGGTGGCGCCGCTGCCGCAGGTGGATTTTCCCACGATCTCCATCTCGGCCGGTTTGCCCGGCGCGAGCCCGGAGATCATGGCCTCCTCGGTCGCCACCCCGCTGGAGCGCCAGTTTGGGCGCATTGCGGCGGTCAGTGAGATGACTTCCTCGAGCGCCCTCGGGTCGTCCAGCGTCACCTTGCAATTCAATTTGGACCGGAATATCGACGCCGCGGCGCGCGACGTTCAGGCCGCCATCAATGCTGCCCGCGGGTACCTTCCCATTAATCTGCCCAGTAATCCCACCTATCGGAAGGTGAACCCGGCTGACTCGCCTATTCTCATCATCTCTTTGACGTCCGACGTCCTTTCCAAAAGCCAGATTTACGATTATGCCTCCACGATCATGGCGCAAAAGTTGGCACAGGTGAGCGGGGTGGGGCAAGTTTTCGCGGGAGGGGGCGCGCTGCCTGGGGTGCGCGTGGAACTGAATCCCACCCAGCTCAACAAATATGGCATCGGGCTGGAGCAAGTCCGGGGTGTGCTGAGTAACGCCAACTCGAACGCTCCCAAAGGATACTTTTCTGACGGGCATCGCATGTGGCAGGTGGGGGCCAACGACCAACTCTTTCATGCGGTGGACTATCGGCCGCTGATTGTGGCCTACCGGATGGGCTCGCCCGTGCGTCTCGCCGATATTGCGGAAGTACGGGACGGGCCGCAGACGATCATGTCCTCCGGCTATACCAACGGGAAGCCTTCCATTTTGCTCGTTATCTTTCGCCAGCCGGGCGCAAATATCATCGACACCGTGGACCGCGTCCGGGCCATGCTGCCGCAACTCAAAGCGGACATTCCCCCGTCCATTAATACGGGCATCGCCATGGATCAGACCCTCACCATCCGCAGTTCGGTGCGGGACGTGGAGCGGACGCTGATCATCTCAGTGCTTCTGGTGATCTTGGTGGTTTTCGTCTTTCTGCGCAATGCGCGGAGCACGTTCATTCCCAGCATCGCCGTTCCGGTCTCCCTGGTGGGGACTTTCGGGGTCATGTACATGCTGGGCTATAGTATCGATAACCTTTCCCTGATGGCCCTCTGCATTTCTACCGGATTTGTCGTGGACGATGCCATTGTGGTGATCGAGAACATCACCCGCTACCTGGAGAAGGGCATGGCGCCGTTCCAGGCGGCCCTGAAGGGCGCGCAGGAGATTGGCTTCACCGTGCTGACCATGAGCATTTCGCTGGTGGCGGTGTTTATCCCCTTGCTGCTGATGGGGGGGATCGTCGGCCGGTTGTTTCGCGAGTTTGCCGTGACCCTGTCCGCGGCCATTCTGGTTTCCTTGGTGGTCTCGCTCACCGCGACGCCTTCCATGTGCGCGCATCTCCTCAAGCAGCATGAGTCCCACGGCCGGATTTACAGAGCCTCCGAACGAGCTTTCAACGCGGTGGTCGGGTTTTATGGAAAGACCTTGGCTACCGTGCTTCGTTTCCCGGCCACCACCCTGGCCGTGTTGCTGGCCACGATCGCCCTGAATGTTTACCTTTACATTCATGTTCCCAAGGGATTCTTCCCGCAGCAGGATAACGGGCGCATGATGGGATCGATCATCGCCGATCAGGACACCTCCTATCAGGCCATGGACAAGATTCTGCGGCAAATGATTGGAATCATCACGGATGACCCGGCCGTGGATGCCGTAAGCGGTTTCTGCGGTGGAGGCGGCCCCGGTGGCGGGGCCATCAACCAGGCGCGAATGTTCATCATGCTTAAGCCTCCCACGCAGCGGAAAATCACTGCCGATCTGGTGATCGCGCGTTTACGCCCAAAATTGGCGCGTATACCAGGCGCAACTCTTTACATGCAATCTTCGCAGGACATCCGCGTGGGGGGACGCTTCGGCGCCGCCCAATATCAGTTCACCATGCAGGGTGATAATCTGCACGACCTCCAAGCTTATGGCCCGCGCATGTTGCAGGAATTGCGGACAGTGCCGCAGATCGTGGATGTGAACACCGATCAGCAGAATAACGGCTTGCAAAGTTACGTGCAGGTGGATCGCTCCACCGCCGCCCGCTTCGGCATTTCCTCCCAACTCGTTGACAACGTCCTTTACGACGCCTTCGGTGAGCGTGAGGTCTCAACCATATACACTCCGCTCAACCAATATTATGTGGTCATGCTGGTGGGGCACGCATTTTGGCAGAACCCCTTGTTCCTGCGCCAAGTTTACGCCTATGCGCCGAACGGGCAGGAGGTTCCCTTAAGCGCGTTCTCGCATTTTAGTTCCATCACCGCGCCACTCGCAGTAAATCATCAGGGCCTCTCACCCTCGGTAATGATTTCGTTCAATCTCCAACCAGGCGTGCCCCTGGGGGATGCGGCGGACGCTATTCTAGCCAAGGCCGCCAAGATTGGTTTGCCCTCGACCATCCACACTGGTTTCGCAGGCAACGCGCAAGCTTATGTGGATTCGCTTTCCAGCGAGCCGCTGCTGATCGCCGCCGCTCTCGCTTCGGTTTACCTCGTCCTGGGCATCCTTTACGAAAGCTACATTCATCCCGTTACCATTCTCTCCACCTTGCCCTCGGCGGGGGTGGGCGCGCTGCTGGCGCTTTTGCTCACGCGGACCGAGCTCACGGTGATCGCCATCATCGGAATCATTCTGCTGATCGGACTTGTGAAAAAGAACGCCATCCTGATGATTGACTTTGCGCTGGGCGCCGAGCGCAACGAAGGAAAGTCTTCCCGTGACTCGATCTACGAAGCATGCCTGTTGCGCTTCCGGCCCATCATGATGACGACCATGGCGGCCATGCTCGGTGCCGTGCCGCTCGCCCTCGGCACCGGCATGGGCTCGGAGTTTCGCCGTCCCCTGGGAATCGCCATCATCGGCGGCTTGGCGGTGAGCCAGTTGTTGACCTTGTACACGACCCCGGTGGTCTACCTCTACTTCGACCGGGTACAACACTGGTGGTGGAGGCACATAGGCGCCCGGCGTCTCGAAGATAACGGATCGGAGATTACGAAGTCCTGAGATGCAAACTATGAACCACCGTAAGGCCAAACGGCTTGTTTCTTACTGCCTACTGCCCACTGCCTACTGCCTACTGCTTTCTGCCTTCTGCCTTCTGCTCCTCTCGGCTGCTTGCATGGTCGGCCCGAAGTACCATCGGCCCACCGCGCCAGCCCCCCCGGCGTACAAGGAAACCCCGCCTGCCACCTGGGCGGAAGCGCAGGAGTGGAAGCAGGCTCAGCCCAGTGAAGGAGTGAAGCGCGGAAAGTGGTGGGAAATCTATAACGATGCCGAGCTCAACGCACTGGAAGAACAGGTGAGCATTTCCAACCAGAATCTGAAAATGGCAGAAGCGCAGTTCCGCGAGGCCAAGTTCGCAGTGAGGATTGCTCACTCCAACCTGTTTCCGACCATCTCCGTCACTCCTACCATAGTGAACGCGCGGGCATCAACCAATGTGCTTTTTGCTTCCGGGCAACAAACGCACACCGGGCAACAAACGACTTATGACCTGCCGGTGAATGTGTCTTGGGAAGCCGATATTTGGGGAAGTGTCCGGCGCAGCATTCTGTCGAGCAAGGAGGCTGCGCAAGCGAGCGACGCCGAGTTGGAAAATGCCCGACTTTCTTACCAGGCAGAGCTCGCACAGGATTATTTCGAGTTGCGCGGTACGGATGGCGAGAAAGAATTGCTCGAGACCACCGTGAAATCCTACCAGGATTACCTCAAACTCACCCGGGACAGGTTTAGTAGCGGAGTGGCGTCGGGCTCGGACGTTGCGCAAGCGCAGACTCAATTGGAAACGGCGCGGGCCCAGTTGATTGATTTTAACGTGGCGCGAGCGCAATATGAGCACGCCATCGCTGTCTTGGCGGGCAAAGCTCCCGCGGAAGTCAACATTTCTTACAATTCCATCAAGATCATTCCGCCAGTCGTGCCGGTGGGGCTGCCTTCCCAACTGCTGGAACGACGGCCCGATATCGCCAACGCCGAACGCCAGATGGCCGAGGCCAACGAGCAGATTGGTATTGCCAAAGCTGCTTTTTACCCGTCCATCGGTCTCACCACGAATAGCGCGCCGATAGGCCTTGAAAGCACATCATTCAAACATTGGATCTCCTGGCCCAGCCGATTCTGGTCCGTAGGGCCAGGTTTGGCGGAGACGGTCTACGATGCCGGCAAACGCCGAGCCACGCTGAATCAGAACATTGCTGCCTACGACGCTACGGTGGCCAGTTACCGCCAGACCGTTCTCACGGCTTTCCAACAAGTCGAGGATAACGTGGCGGCATTACGCGTGCTCGAGGACGAAGCGCAGGCTGAGGACCAGGCGGTGAAAGCCGCCCAGAACGCCCTCGATATCTCGACCTACCAGTACAAGGCCGGCACCGTCAACTACCTCACGGTAATCACCGAACAAGCCATTCTGCTTCAGGACCAAGTGCAAGCCGTGAACATTCTGACCCGCCGTATGAGCGCCAGCGTGCTCCTCATCGAAGCGCTGGGCGGGGGATGGGACACTTCCACTCTGCCCACCTTGCACCAAGTGGCACAAGGTAAGTAGGAAGGGCGTGCTCACATAAAAACCACCGACTGGATACCGTAAACCTCGAACCGCTTCCGGCAGCGGGGATTCTTGCATTGAACGACATCGTCTCGCCGGATCATGTAGTCCCTGGATTTGGCGAACCGCGCTCGGTCTCGTTCATCGGCGTGACCCGGAAGCCTTTTCTTTTTGGTTCGCACCAGCCAGCGAATCTCGTACGCCTCCGTCTGGTGACAATGCAGGCAGGAGAGGGTGGCGGGCTTTAGACTCTCGTTTTCATCGAAAAATTCGCGCTCATCCATAATTCTTTCATTTTAGCCGGTTTCCGGCTTTAACTCCAGACTCATTTGAATGCAGCCGTTAACCGCAGGCTCGCCGTGACAACGTCAAGCTGAGCTACTATCGATTTAAGTAGTGGTTTCGTTCTTCGAACAGAAGTATAATGCGCTGGGGGCGAGAAACTAATTCAGTTTCTGAGGTCTTGCTATATTCCGGAGGACCAGTCATATGTCCCACACATTTGGGGAACAAGAGCTTGCCGATTACCTCTTTGATCGCATTATTGTAAACTGCCCAACCTGCCTGGATAACAAGTGCTTGCGCGTAGCGTGCCTGAAAGTTGCAGAGGAGCTACTCGAGGACGCTGAAATATTCTACAAGCTGGCGCCTGTCTCCGACGGCGGAGCTTAAGGTCAGGGAACAGGGAATAGGGAACAGGGAACAGGGAATAGTGCTAGTCATCTCGGCTGTTCCCTGTGATCTGTTCCCTATTCCCTATTCCCTGCAAGGAACTTTGGACCCAGCCACGCCAAGGCCACGGCATCGATCAGGCCGTGCGCGAGCATGGAAGGATAGAGACTCCCGAAATGAATGACGGGATAGGCAAGCAAAGCCCCTAGCAGAGAGGCTCGCACGATCCCGCTCCAACCTTGATAAACATGCGCCAATCCAAACGCCAGCGATGAAACTGCGCACGCCCAGGCGCCGGTACGCAGCCATTGACTGACTTGAGCGAGAAGCAGGCCGCGATACAAGAATTCCTCGCAGAGCGCCGCCGTGGGAACCAGCAGAAGCAGCGACCAGGCTTTTTCCTGGCGCGTCCTGGGAATCAACAGGTAGGTCAGCTCGCTTTCTGCCGGCCACCACCCATGGCATTCCAGGAATAGGCTTACGAGAATGGCGGCCACGGACAGCGCAACTAAAGCGCTTGCCCAGATGAGAGCAGTGGCGGGTGCGAGCCTTCTGAAGCCTACGGAAAGAGCACTCAGCGAGCCGAGAAAAAAGACACCCACCCCGACGACCGCCAAGGCCCACTGCGAAATCGCAGCGGAGACATAAAGCTCGAGCCGTCGCATTTGACGAAGCCGGTCATCGCGAGCTGTGGATAGGGAAAGGACCGGGACTCCAACAACTAAGAGGAGTACGAAGAGGTCCGAGACTATCCTCGCAGCCATTTGCACTCCGAAACGAGCGTAGGTTGCCGACCATTCGCGAGTGCGGGTGGTCACGTCTCCCGGCTCTTCGGACCACGCAAGAGATACGCTCCCAGCACCCCTCGGCAACGGTCACGATACACTTCCACCGGCACGTCCTCAGGGCCCAAAAGCCATTGCAGACAATAGCCGTCGACGAGGGCGCGAATGGTGGAAGCCGCCTCCAGAGGATTTACCCGGCGGAACTGCTGTTCACTGATTCCGTCTTCCACGATTTTCCGATCTCGCTGTCGGCACCCCTCGAAGAACTCCGAAAACAGCTTACGAAATCGCGGGTAGCGTGCCCCGCGGCTGACAAAATCGAAAAAGACCAGGTAAAGCTTGCGATTAACCTCGGTACTATGGAACAAGACTTCCAGTTCTGCTCCCAACCGCGTGCGCGCCGGCTCCTGAGAATGCACAACCTCGTCCAGGCTGCGATTCAATTGGCGCAGCAGCCACTCCAGAACGCCGAAGAGGAGGTCTTCCTTGGTCCGGAAGTAATAGAGCGCCCCGCCCTTACTCGATTCCGCCCTGGCTACGACAGAATCCAGCGTCGTGGCCTCGATTCCACGTTCCAAAACTTCCGCGTAACCTGCGCGCTGAAGGGCTTCTCGTCGTCGACCGGCGAGCTCGGGATTGACTCGGCGTGGACTCATTCAGTTGCTTCCGTGAGAATGACCCGGCCCCTCCACCCCTAACCCCTCCTCAGGTGAGGAGGGGAGAGCGAACTCCCCCCCTTGGATAAGGAAGGGATAGGGGTGGTCGGAGCACGAGCGATTCCCCTAGCGTTACGCCGCAATGCTGCAAGCGCTTGAGGCACTATCGCCAGAATGATAGCATGAGTTGAGACCGGGGCATCCAATGAACACGGCAATGCTGAACCTTGTGGGGCTTGATCGCCAGGAGTTGGAGCGACTGGCACACTCCCTGGGGAAGGCGCCGTATCGCGGCCGCCAACTCTATCATGCCATTTACCGCCGCCGCGCAACGGCCATCGCCGGCTTGACGGACCTCGATAGGGATTTCAAAGGGGCCCTCTCAGCTCAGTACGATGTTGACTACCCGCGCGTCCAGGCCGTGTTCACCTCGACGGACGGCTCCGCCCGGTACCTACTGCGTCTTCAAGACAACACACTGATCGAGACCGTCTATATGCCGGAGGAGTCGCGGGCGACGCTTTGCCTTTCCAGTCAGGCGGGCTGCGCCGTAGATTGCCGCTTTTGCTTCACCGCGCTCTTGGGACTGCAGCGAAACCTCTCGGCGGGAGAAATTCTTGGCCAGGTTATGGTGGTAACTAAGGCGCGCGAGATTCTCCCCCGTGCTCGGCTCAATCTGGTCTTCATGGGAATGGGCGAGCCGCTCCTGAACCTTGCCCAGGTGATGAAAGCCGTCCATATACTCGCCGATCCGCACGCTTTTGGCATTCCGCTGCGTCGCATCACAATCTCCACCTCGGGCATCGTCCCGCGCATCAACGAGATGGCGCGTGACCCGGGGCGTCCGAAACTGGCCGTCTCGTTGAATGCTTCAACCGAAGAACAGCGAACGGAGCTGATGCCGATCAACCGGAAGTATCCGCTGCGCGACCTCCTGCGCGCCTGCCGCGCCTACCCGCTGCGACCCCGCGAACTGCTGACCTTCGAGTATGTTCTTCTCGACGGCTTCAACGATGCGGACGCCGATGCCCAGCGCCTGGGAAAACTGCTGGGCGGATTGCGCGCCAAGGTCAACCTCATCCCCTACAACTCCGGCACCGAGCTTCCCTATCGCGCCTCTCCCATGGCGAGAGTTTTGGCCTTCCAACAGGTTCTGGCGGAATGCAGGATTCCAGCCTACATCCGTATTTCACGAGGACAGGATATTGGCGCCGCCTGCGGCCAGCTCCGTTTGAAAGGAATGCGAAATGGCGACACTGCCCCCTGACCCCCCTCAAAGGGGAAGGGAGCCGATTCCCCTCCGTGATCAGCAAGGGGGGCGGAGTGGTTCGCGCGAGGCTAGCGAAGGGTTGCCGGTCGAATTCCGATAACCGCCGCCATGCGGCCCGTGCCGCTTCCGTCGCGCCGATAGGAATAAAAGAGGTCCGGGTGGCAAGCGGTGCAGAAATCGACTGCGGCGACATGGCGAGGCGCGAGCCCCGCGCCCTGGAGTTGATCTTTTGCCACCGCAGTCAGGTCAAGATGCGCTGAGGGTCTTGGATCGGCGCTGTGCCCAGGCGGCTGCATATTCGGGAATGAGAGGGAGTAGCGCTGGGGAAGGGTCGCCGGGTGTCCCGGCGGCTTGCGAAAGAACTCATCCGCGTTTGGGAAGCACCCCCGAAAGGCCTCTTCCACATCTTCTCCCACCTCGTAACAACACGCGCGGATGGAAGGACCCAGCACGGCGAGCAAGCTCGAGGGCGAGGAGCCATACACTCGGCGCATCTCCCCCACCGTTTTTTCGATGATGCGCCCTAGTGCGCCGCGCCACCCGGCATGAACTGCCGCCACCGCCCGATGTTTTGGATCTGCCAGGAGCAAGGGCAGGCAGTCGGCCGTTCGCACCGACAGGAGGATGCCGGCCTGATCAGTCAGCAACACATCGCCTTCAGGTTGAGCAAGGCCGGATTGACTAGCCGACGGGCTCCCGGCAAGCCGGTACTCAAGTTCGCGGCCCCTGGCATGACCAACCTGATAAACGACCGTGGAATGGACTTGCCGTAGCGACGCAAGCGCGAAGTGTTCCGCGCCAAGTTGCCGAAAGAAAAGATCCCGGTTCTTCCGCACTCCAAGCTGCGGCTTGCCCTTCGTGAGTCCCAGATTGAGGCCGGCGGAGGGTCCGCGGCTCACCCCGCCACGGCGAGTACTAAAAGCATGGACCAGCCAGGGATCGCGGGTGAGGAGCGGGTGTTCAATCCATGCTAGCCCGCCCCGCGAGACGAGATGTGAAGTAGGGTGACCCAAGAGTCGAATATAGCACACGCCGGCCGTTTTCCTGAGCCCGCCAGCGCGGGTTGTTCAGCGAGGTTCCGTGCGCACGGATGCCAGTTGAACCTTGCGTGCCACTCTGGTATTCTGACTTAGGCTTAACGGGGCCGTTCAACCAATCACGCAATCTACGCCTTTGACCGGGGCCTGTAAAGTCTCTTTTCTGCAGAAGAGGGATGACTGATATTTGAGGAAAAACAGTCTCGCTCTGCGACCGCTTATTTGACGCACTGCAACCATGAAGCGAAACTGAGACATCCAACTTACGGAGAAAGGAGCACGATGTTATCGGATCGCCTGGTGCGTGTAATCGAACACCACGCAGATGAGTTGACCCGCGCTTTGGTTGAAGACCTTCAGTCCAACCCGCGTACCGTCTCTTACCACAGATTCCCTCGGGAAGCGATTCACCTTCGCACCTATAACGTGTACAAGGACCTCGGCTTGTGGCTGAACAGCAAGGCCGAAGAGGACATCGAAGCGAGATACACCGAGTTGGGGAAGCAACGCCAGACTGAGGGAGTGCCGCTTAGCGAAGTTGTCTACGCCCTCACCTTGACGAAGTATCATCTACGAGACTATATTCGAGCCGCCGGTTTAGCTGATTCTGCCATAGATCTATATCACGCGTTGGAGTTGCAGCGCCTATTGGGCCAGTTTTTCGATAAGGCAGTCTACTACACCGTCCGGGCCTACGAGCGCGCAGCGGGCCTTCAGACAACAGCCAGCGCTACGCAATGAACGCTCTGGACTTCGAGTCAGCCCCGGCTTGTGGCACATGATCGTCGGCACTGGTGTTGACATCATGGAGACTTCTCGTGTCGAAGAAGCTCTCCAGAAGCACGGCGAACGATTCGCGAACCGCGTATGCACGCCGGCGGAGATCGCTTACTGCAAAAGGTTTAAGAACTCTGCGGAGCGGTTCGCGGCGCGCTTCGCGGCCAAAGAGGCGGCCTTTAAGGCCCTGGGGACGGGCTGGAGCCACGGCGTACGATGGGTCGATGTGGAAATCACCCACACCGCGAGCGGGAAGCCGGAGTTGATACTGCGAGGTCAAGCGGAAGAAATTGCGCGTCAAATGGGAGTCGTCCGGACCGCCGTCTCGATCTCGCACGCCGGGCGATTCGTGGTTGCTCAGGTAATATTTGAATCCGATGGCTAGCTTTCTTCAAAGAGTGTGCCGTTGCTGTCTAGGCCTGGGCATCGTGTGGTTTTGCGTATTAAGGTTGTTGCCCGCGCCTGCCGAGGCGATTGGAGAAGACCAGCACCTACCGGAACTGGGCGCCAAAGAAGCTTCCCGTCTGCTTGTGACCCAAATTCCTCCTGAGTACCCCGTCCTGGCCAAAGTAAATTACATTCGGGGCCAAGTTCGCGTGCGGCTCACAGTTGACGCCGAAGGCAAAGTTGTGAACGTGCACGTGCTGAGCGGCAATCCGCTCTTGGCTGCTGCTGTCCTCAATGCTGTTGCCGCTTGGCGCTACCGTCCGTATGTGGCAAAGGGCGGGAACGCCCCTACCGCTTTCGAGACCAGGCTGGAAGTGAACTTCTCTCTCCGCACGAACCGGATGGACCTGATGCCCACGCAAGCGGAAACGGATTTCGGCCGTCAAGTGAAGCCTCCCGAGGTCTTGAACGGGCCAGGGACAAGCGCCACGACTAATGCTTCCGTTCGGCTGCGCTTGCTGGTCGGCGCCGACGGCAGAGTAATCGACTCAGAGTTTCTGAAGGGCATACCCTCTCTGTTGGAAAAGGCGACGAGGGTCATCACGCGATGGTCGTTCCGGCCGGCAAGATGGGGCACGCTCGCGGTTCCGTGGTACCTTGACGTTGACGTCCCCGTCGAGCACGCTAGTGTCCAGGCCGGTGTTGGGTAGTCGCAGGAGGCTGCGGGGGCCGTAACAGAATGACAGAACCCCCGGAAGCATCCCATTGGTAGCAGAGTCAGCCTTGCGCCACGCCGGGTGGGGTCGCCGCTGCCGTGCTGAACTAACCGGCCTCGGCGCCCGAGAAGTCCTTCCCCAAAAGGTAATCCGGCGCTAAAATCAGGAAGTAGGCCGAAGGTGGACCACCGGCCGGGCGTTTAACGCCGGTGGAGTGAGCGTTTAATGATATTAGATTGGTCAAAACGGACTTGGAAAATCTGGCCGATAGTCTTCGTCTTCCTGATCCCGCGCGGGGCGACGACTGGAACCGAGCAGGCCAAGGAAGCCATTTTTCAATACGCGGGCGGAACCGAGAAAATCGAAATCGATTGTGCCGGGAAGTTGGAAGTCTCCGATAGCGGCCTGCTGTTCAAATGTCCGGGGGCGTCAGTGGATATGCCGTTTTCGACGATAACGCTTATGCAGTTCCGCCCCGACATTAGCCCCCTCGTCCGCAACCTGAAGCTCAAGTGGAAGACCTACCCCAGCATTCTGGTAGCGGGCAAGCGCAATAGGTTTTTCACTGTGGTGTGCAAAAAGCAAGGCGTAACCCACGTGATGGTCCTGCAAGTTGACCCGCTTTCCATGCGGCCCTACCTCGCCGAGATCGAGTTGAAATCGGGTAAGCGCGTCGAAGTGATGCCTTACGAGGATTATTCGTGAAAGCTGACGGCTGACCGCCTCACTGCCCGGGATTGCTCCCAGCCCCGCCCAAGAAATAGCCCGCCCTGGTCCGCACCTTGACTCCGCTGCGGTCGACGTGCACCTCGATGCGATGAAAGCCGTTGTTGTCGGGCGCGTGGGGAACGTAGGCGATCTCGTACTGGCTCTGGATTTCGTCGGCAATCTTGTTGAGTTCATCCTGCATCGGCTTCTTTGACCAGGCCCCGTAACTCAGCCCGCCGGTGTACCCCGCATAGAACTCGAGGGGGTCCTTGGCCACAATGGATCGGATCATCTCCCCGCTTGCCAGGATGACGGGGACGATCGGCAAGTTGGCCATGTTGTCGTAGGTGTTCTCAACGTTCGAGGGTGTTTGCGCCTGGTTAGGAGGGGCGGGCAGAGCCATGCTGCTAGCCAGGACACTCTGCGAGGGAGCCTTTGGCTGTTTCGTTAGCAGCGCGTGCGACTGGCTGAATCCCAGACCATAGATCGTGATGCCGGCATTCAGCGCCCGCTGCACTACTTCCTCTTTAGTCGTCCTGCTCCCTATGTCGTGGCCATCCGAAAAAGCTACGATGATCCGGCGGTCGTCCTTCGGCTGGCTTTCAAGCATGGTGATGGCCTGCGTCAAGGCGTCGTTCAGATGCTGGGAGCCGCCCCGCGCCTCGACGCGGCGCAGAGCAGTTTCCAGTTCGTCTCCGTTTTGGGTGAAGTCCTGGAGGGTGCGAATCTGATCGCCATAGGTGACGACTGCCGCTTGCCCCTGCGGTCCCAGCATCAAACTCGAGAAAACCGGACCAAGAGGGCGGACTTCGCTGAGCAAAGGCTCCGACGTGCCATTGGCCTCCACCACGATGACTGCCGCCAGAGGACGCTGCTCGAGGCTGAACTGTTCGATTTTCTGGCGTACTCCGTTGTCCAGCACCTCAAAGTCCTTCTCCTGCAAGTCGAAAACGTAATCGCCCTTGGAATTGATCACCGTCACCGGCGCGGTCACAATGTTCGCTTGGACCCGAATCCGCGTGTCAGCCTCGGGGGGCTTGGCCTCGGTCGCAGACTCATGCTCGGAGGTTGGGCGCGGCGGGCTTTGCGCACCTTCCTGGCAGTAGACAAGACTCGCCAGGCTAAGAAAACCACCCACCAGCATCACCGTCCAGGCTGATTTCAGGAAAGCATAAGTGCCATTCACAGTCATTCGCCCCTCCCTGCACGTCCCCGCGTGATTAGATGTGCGCGCGCGTCCCAAAGTTGCCGCGAAAGCTGGAAACTGGAAAGTGGAAAATGGAAGTTGCAAACTCGTAAATGAGGGCTATGTTTGGGTTTACGAGAGGCCAGTTTCCATTTTCCATTTTCCATTTTCCGCCCTTACGCCCCGTTGCCGCAAGGCCTCATAAAGCACCACAGCGGCGGCCACGGAGACGTTTAGTGAGGGCACAGGGCCGCGCAGGGGAATGTGGGCCAGTTGATCGCACGTTTCGCGTACCAAACGGTGCAGGCCCGCCCCCTCTCCCCCCAAGACCAGCGCACAGCCCTGGCCATAGTCCAACTCCAGGTACGACTTGTCGGCTTTTGCCTCAAAACCGTAAACCCAGATTCGGCGCTCTTTGATCTCCTCCAGGGCACGGACCAGGTTGGTGACGCGTGCAACCTTGGCGTGCTCGAGCGCCCCGGCGGAAGCCCTTGCCACAGCGGGCGATATGCCCGCGGCGCGACGCTCCGGAATAATGACTCCCTCGCACCCGGCAGCCACTGATGTGCGCACAATAGCTCCCAGATTGGCTGGGTCTTCGACCCCGTCCAGTACCACCAGCAGCGGCCGCGCGGAACTGCCGAGCAGGGTCTCGAGGTCGTCGTAGGCTCGAGGGGCACAGACTGCCACGACGTTCTGATGTTGGGTGTTGCCCGCCATGCGCTCTACCGCGGGCCGGGGAGCAAATCGCACTCCGATGCCACCGGCTCGGCAAGCGTCAATGATTTCCTGCACCCGCGGGTTGTGCTGCCCTTGCGCAACCAGCACGTATTCAACCGGATGGCTGAGCACGGCTGCCTTGACCGCGTGAATGCCGTAAACCACCTCGAGCTTTGTCCCACTCTCCCGATGCGACATGGGTTGTTGCGTTGACAGATTACGATACCACATCCTAGACCTCCGAATGTTGTCATTCGCGGCAGGGGAAGGGGGGTAGCTTTTTCTGCAATGGCCAGGGGATGCCCTCTGGGGCAGGCTGCAGACTTGGACCGCAGGTTTGCGCCACTCCTTGGGGAGCGTGGCCGGATGTCTCCGCCCGACTTAGAAAAGCAGCTTCAACGCGAACTGGATCAGCCTTGGGTCACGGGCTTTCGAGACTTGGCCGAAGGTCGGGCCGTCGGTGATATTCCCGTCCGGCACGTAGAACTGGGCGTGGTTGAAGGCGTTAAAGAACTCGGCACGGAACTGGAGTTCTTTGTGCTCGGCGAGCCGGGTGGTCTTCAACAAAGCCAGGTCGGCGTCGTTGATTCCGGGGCCGCAGCAAAGCGAGCGCGGGGAGTCGCCTATGGTTCCGAGAGCCTGCGGAGCGAACGCATTGGGGTCAAAGTATTGATTGGCGACCTGCTGGCAGTCGGGTGCGCCGGCCCCGGCCGTGGGACCGGTTCCCAACGCGCAGCCAGATTTGCGCGGGTTCTGAGTCGTGAATTTGCTCACCAGGTCAGGCTCGCCGGGATACTCGAAGTCCTGGCTGTTCTCGAGTTCGAGGTCGCTCCAGGAAGTAATCCTGATGGGGAAGCCGCTCTGGAAACTGAAGATGCCTGACATGCCCCAGCCATTCACCGCCTTCCCCACCAGTCCGTGCTTTTCCGGCACATGGAACTCCCAGTAGTAGCTCAGGACGAAGCGTTGCGGGGCGTTGAACAGAGAAAGCGCGCGGCTGCAGCGGAAGCAGAGCGGATCGAGGGTATTCTCGAAGCTCGAGGCCTCATCGAACGACTTGCTCCAGGTGTAAGCGGCGAGGAATTGCAGGCCTTTCGCGAAGCGCCGCTCGAGAGAGACTTGCAGCGAGTTGTACGCCGAGTTGGCTATCGTGTCCTGGGCGAAGATGCTCGCGAAGACCGGAGTACCGTCCGGAGGGCATCCGGCGCCGGTGGTCGGCTCGCAAAACGGCGACGAGTATCGGCGCAGCCCGACCAAGTTTATGGCGGGATTATTCGGCCCGGTCACCACAGGCACGGAGCCATAGGGAAGGTGCACGCTCATGCCCGCGGGGATAGAGTTGGCGGGAATCTGGAAAGAACTGTCAGCGTAGAACGGCCCGCAGGTAAAGCTGGAGGCAAGTGCAGGATTGGAACTGGAGTAGAAGTTCGAGACGTTTTCGAGATCCAGGCAGGTTTGTGCGTTACCGTAGTTCAAGTCGTGAGTAGCCAACAGGCGATGCCCTTGCGAGCCCACGTACGCCGCTTGCAGAACCATGTCCCCGGTAAGTTCCCGCTGCACATTGAAATTGTATTGAGCCGCGTATTGAGCGCGAAGATTCGGTTGGAGTTCGCCGAACATCAGGATCGGGCGGAACGTGGACCAATCTACCGGCTGACCACGAGGCGGGTGAAGTATTCCGTTGAAAGGATTCGGATAGACCGAACCGTCCTGGCCGAGGAAGGGCGTATTGAACATGGTTTCCGAGAGGTTGATGCTGCCACCGAACGGGGGCTCGCCGCTGAACTGCTCGAGCACTAGCTGCTCCATGGGATTGTAGAAAAGTCCCCACCCGGCCCGGAGGCTCGTCATGCCTGGCCCACCAGTGAGCTTGGCGAGTGTTCCGCTGTTCCAGGAAGGGCTCCAGGCAAGGCCGATGCGTGGCGCAAAAGCCTTGTAGTAAGTTTGCGTCAAGGCGTCGGTGATCCCTTTGTCCCCCGGCACCACCAGCCCTTGCGGGAACACCGCCTCGCCGGCGCTTCCTGGGCCGCAGTTGGTGGTTCCAAACTGACCTACAAGGGGGTTAGTGGCGCTGAGTTGGCAAGGGTAGACACTGGTGTTCTGACCCGGCCGGAAAGTTTGTGTGCGCCCGCCAACATCGGCGATCGGAGTATTCAACTCCCAGCGCAAACCGTAGTTCAAGGTCAGGGCGGGACGGATTTTCCAACTATCCTGCGCGTAGAGATAAAGGGAGGTGCTGCGCACGTATTCGTGCTGCGCCGAACCTTGCAAATAAGAGTCAGGAAGTCCAAGAAGGTAATTCGGGTACAGATCGGAGTACCCGGGATCATTCGGGCCGCCACCCAGGAACGAGTAATCGCCATTGACATTAAAGTAGAAGAGCTGATCAAAGCGTTGTCGGCGCGCGTCAGCCCCGAATTTCAAGCTGTGGTTGCCTTTCACTTTACTCAGATTGTCCATCCACTGGAACGTGTTACCGATTTGCGGCAGTTCACCTTCGTAGTTGTTGCCAATGGCGAATCCACCGGAAACCGTCAGGAAGGGCACGCCCTCGTGCTGGGCTCCGAGGTGGGGAGTGATGCCGAGCGCGGGATCATTTGGATCCGAAAAACACTCATCCACCGGTACCGTCTTGCAGGAGTCCTGGACGAGGTTGGTATGCTGAGGATGGTTGAATTCGCCTTGCGCCTCGCGGAAAGCGGAAAAGCGAAACTCGTTAACTGTGCTGGGGCTGATCACCCACGTATGCGTGAGGTTCACTTGCTGGTAGCGGTTGTTGTAAAGCCCGCCGAAGCCCGGGACGTTGGCGCCCCCGCCCTGGAAGAACGAAAAAGGCTGGGTGTAAAACTGGTCGTCAAAATAATAGTAAGCGTTGAATTGCTGATGATCGCTCAGCTTGTGATCGATGCGGCCTGTCAACTGATCATCGTACTCACGCGAGGTCGGAGCGGATTCGTATTCCGTGCCGTTCAAGTTCGCCTGCGGTACGTACTGATTCATCAAGTCGAGCGCCGTCGGGTCAAAGCATTGCGGAGGGATCTGGTTGTTGGGAAAAATGGCGGAGTAAGCAGTTCCGGGAGCGATCGGCGCTCCGCCTTCGGCGGCCACCGCCTCGGCACAGCCTGGGCGCGCGTTCATGAGCGAGGAGACCGTGCCGTTAGGATCGCTTAAAGTGCCCGTAAACGGCTGCCCGGCGGAAAAATCGCCGCCGCGCTCGGCGACCGACGGCACAGGAAATGCCGGCGAAGGGGTCCCCTCCCGGATGCGGTGCCCCTCGTAGGACGCAAAGAAGAAGGTTTGATCTTTGCGGATGGGCCCGCCCAGGGTGCCTCCGAACTGGTTCTGCTTGAAGTCGGGAACGACGGCGTCAAAGAAGCCGCGCGCGTTGAGCACGTTGTTGCGGAGGAATTCATACACGTCGCCGTGGAAGGAGTTGGTGCCGGACTTGGTTACGACGTTGACCACCGCGCCGGAATTGCGGCCAAATTCAGCGTCGAAAGTATTGGTCAAGACGCGGAATTCCTCGATGCTGTCCGGAGAAGGCTGCACGCCCGGCAGATTCACGAACTGGTCGTTGGCGTCGCCCCCGTTCACCGTGTAGTTGTTCGAACGCCCGCGTCCCCCGTTGACAGACACCACTCCGGGCTGATCGCTGCCATAGAAGAGGTCCGAGCCGAGCTGCGACTGGACGCCGGGCTGCAATTGCAGCAGTTGGTAGGTATCACGCGTGTTGAGGGGAAGCTCCACCACCGCCTTGTCATTGACGACCGCCCCAACCTGTGTGCTGACGATTTCGATGAGCGGAGCGGACGCCTCGGCGGAAACCACCTGCGCCACCGGGCCTAATTCCAGCTTGACATCCACCGCGGTGACGTGACCCAGCCTGACGTCGATTTCAGTGTGCCGGGCCAGCTTGAATCCGGGCGCCTGCACGGAGACGGTGTAGCGCCCCACGGGCAAGGCGGGGAACTCGTAGTCCCCGCTCTCATTCGTCGTCACCGTGCGGGTGACATGAGTGTCGCTCTGTGCGGCGGTGACGCTGGCGCCCGGCACAAGCGCCCCGGAGGGGTCCGTCACCGAACCTCGAATGGTGCCCGTCGTCTGAGCCCACCCTGCGCCTGTTGAGAAAACGAAGAAAAGGAGTCCGAGTAAACCATAGAACGCCTTCGCCCTCATCTTTGCTCCTATCGGATTGCGCCGCGAATGATTGGAATGCGTCGCACCGGAATTCTCATGGCATGGAAATTCAATTTTCCAGACTCTATTTCGCAACTTAGAATAAGAAGCGCGGCGACGTCAAGAAAAGATTTCAATTCTGAGAAGAATTCTTCAAGAAATTTTCGTTTCGAGCGAGGCAGACGGAAAAAGTTGTCAGGCGTCAGGAAAAGCAGGTCGCTCTCTTCGGGAGAGGGAGTCGCTCGCCGCCTGATGAGGGAGCACAGGCACTCTTGCCTGTGTTCGGGATGGGTCGGGGTCAAGCACAGGCAGGAGTGCCTGTGCTACCTACTTCAACAGCGCCGTCTCGATGGTTCGCTGGAGTTCGCGAGAGAGCTTTATGCCTTGCGCGGTCAGGTAAAACACGTCGATAGCCTTTTCGCCTTCGGTGTCGATCAGCGCGATCTCGATGTTGCAGCCGAGTTCGGCGAGGACGGAGCTGACTTGGTAGAGCAATCCGGGGCGATCTTGGGTGATCAGCTCGAGCAGGGTGCTGTGGGAAGAGTTCGAGTCGTCCAAGCGGAGCTTGGTAAGAATGGTTACTTTGGGCTTCCGGGTCTGCGTGGCGTGGAGCCGGCCGCTGAGGAGCTTGGCGAGCTCCATCCTTCCTTCAAGGACATCGACGAGATTGGACTTCAGGCGTTCCGCCTCCGAAGGATTCAATTCCAGCGTGCGATAGAGGTCGCCGAAGCGGAAAGTGTCCAGAACCAGCCCAGCCGCATTGGCAAAGGCGTCGGCTTTCACGATGCTCATCCCCCAAGCCGCGAGCGTCCCGGTGATGGAGGCGAAGAGAAACGGCCGGTCCGGGGTAATGACGGTCAGCTCGTGCAGACTGCCCTGCACCTTCAAGTGAACTTGCGTCGGCGCCGCCGCAAGCCGTTCCGCCAGCTCAAGGTGCAACGCAATTTCCTCGGGCGAATGGGCCGCCAGGTAGCGCCGCGGAAACCCCTCCAGAAAACGCTCGAGCTTTTCCCGGGTCATGGAGGGCGTCAGCAGCGGCAGAATTCTTTCCGCCGCTGAGGCGCTGGCGACAGCGAGTGTCAGCCGCTCGTCATCCGCGCTGCGAGCCAAGTGATTCGCTGTTGAGGCGTAGAGTCGCCACAAAAGTTCGGTCTTCCAGGGCGTCAAGGCTTCCGGATTGACCGACTTGATGTCCGCGTAGGTCAAGAGCGAAAGCATCTTCAAACGCTCGGTCGTCTCCACCTTCTCCGCGAAGGCGCGCACGGCTTCCGGCTCGAAAATGTCGCGCCGCTGCAAGGTGGTGGACATCTCGAGATGGTTGACGATGAGAAACCGCACGGTGGTGCGGTCCGGCGGCGCCAACTCGAGCCGCGTCATGATTGCTTCCACCGCCTGGCGGCTTCCCTCGACGTGGTCTGGTGTCTCCATGCCTTTGCCCACGTCGTGGAAAAGCAAGGCGAGGTAGAGGAGCTCCGGTTGCTCAAGTTCTTCCAGGATCTCGGCGAGTCGATCTTCCCAATTACTCCCCTCGTCGTCCCCGCGAAAGCGGGGACCGAATTCCTGTGGATTCCCGCCTTCGCGGGAATGACGGGAACGGAGTGGTTTTCGGGATCGAGAGAGTGCGTGCAAATTCTGAATAGTCATGAAGGAGTGCTCGTCCACCGTGTAGCGGTGAAAGAAGTCCCGGATGACCAGAGAATCAATCGCCTGGAACTCCGGGAAAAGCGCCCTCAGCACACCCAGCCGATTCATCTCCCGCAAGGCCTTGGCCGCGGCCGGGAAACAAAGTATTTGGCGAAAGTGGTTCCAAACTACGCCCGACTCCAGGAGGTTGGTCACTCCATGAGCCAGGGCTTCGGCAACGGCTCTTTCTGCCTCGCGGCTCACTTCCAGCCCGTGCCGCGCCACGATTTCAAACAAACGCAGAACCAGCGCGGGGTCCTGGGCCGGCGCCGCAGGTTGGCGAAAGTAGACCTTCTCCCGCAGGACGGAGAAATCCGCATTCGAGAGGCGTGACCTCCAATTTTGGAACAGCCCATAGAGTCCCGTGCCGGCAGGCGTGTAATCGTCCAGAAGGCGCAGGGTAAGTTGGCAGATGGAGCGGACGCGGCGAAAGTAAGCGCGCATCCAATCCGCGGGACTGGGCGGCGGGAGCTGCGCGCTGCCTGAGCCGGGGTCCACGCCGCGCCGGCAGCCGATGCCGCGAGCGCAGGCCTCGTCCTGGCATTCGTAGCTCAACTGATTGTCGTCGCGTTCACGGAAATAGTGAAGAAAACAGCGGGTGGCGCAGAGGAATTCCCACGCCGGGCCGACCTCGGCGCGCCAGGCTGCCGGCCAAAGTTCTTCCGGCGGGCTCCAGACTTTGTGCTTCGCGATCGCCGAGATGCGAGCCAGCCAACGGCAAACATGATAGTCCCGGAGGCCGCCGGGGCCCTCTTTGAGGTTCGGCTCAAGATGAAAAATGGTGGCGTCATACTTCCGATGCCGCGCGCGCGTGATCTCTGCCAGGTTGCGAAACAGGTCTTGATGATCTCGCGACACCAGGTGCGGATAAACGTCGTCGTGCAACCGGTTAAAGAGTTCAGGATCACCCGCTAGGTAACGGCAATCAAGCAGTGCGACGTTGAACTCGAGGTTCTGCCGGTAGAGCCGGCCGCACTCCGCCAGCGTGTGTACGCTATGTCCGACCCGAAGTCGCAAGTCCCATAATTCCCGCAGCAGGGCCGCGATCGCCATGCGCTGGGAGGCCTGCTCGGCGCTGCTTTCGGTGAGGAACAGCAGGTCAATGTCCGAATGCGGAAAGAGTTCTCGCCGGCCATAGCCACCCAGAGCGAGCATGCAGAATTTGCCGGGTTGATCGAGTTGCGAGGAAAAGTAGTGTCGGTACAGCGAGGCCACCGCCGTGTCCACCACCTCCGAACGCCCACGCAGCACCGCCAAGCCATCACCGGTGCCGTCGAAAGATTGCTGGATTCTTAGGGATTCTGAAGCGTAGAAATCCGAGAGGCTGAATGCGGAGATTGCTCCTCTATCCATATCGTCCGCCGGCGCTTTCAGCCCCGAAGGGGCGACCTACCACCAGTTGGCCTGGGCTGTGGTAGGTCGCCCCTTTGGGGCTCATGTGAGCAGAAGGGCCAGCCTGCATAATGAGCGTCCTGAAGATGACGTGTAACCTGAACACTACCTCGAGAAAGGGCCGTGTTGGCCGCCTCACCCGTCGTGAACCCGATGACGTCCATTTTCTAATTTCCAATTTCCGCTTCACTTACAGCGCCGCATCCCCGCGTTCATCGTTGCGAATACGGATGGCGTCGTCCACGTGCGTCAGGAACACTTTTCCGTCGCCGATCTTCCCGGTCTTCGCGGCTCTCAGAATGGCCTGAACCGCCTGTTCGGCGAGGGCGTCCGGGACTACCATCTCAATCTTGATCTTGGGGAGCAGATCAACCTTGTACTCATTCCCACGATAGAACTCGGTGTGTCCCTTCTGCCGGCCGTGTCCACGCACCTCCAGGACCGTCATGCCTTCCACGCCGATCTCATGGAGAGCATCCTTGACCGCGTCGAACCTCGAGGGCTGAATAATCGCTTCGATTTTTTTCATTGGCCAATGTCCTTCCATGTGGTGCGGGCGTCTCGCCCGCTGTCCCGGGAGCGTCCCGCTCCCGGCGCGGGCAGGATGCCCGCACCACCGCGGGCGAGACGCCCGCGCCACGTTAAACCTCCAGATTGTAACCCTCTTCCCCGTGTTGCGACAGGTCCAGGCCCTGAATCTCATGCTCGGCCGGAACGCGCAGACCCACCACCACATCCACAATCTTCAAAATGACGAGCGTGCCGACGATCGCCAGTGCCCAGGCAATTACCACACCCACCAGTTGGTTCAAGAGTTGGTGGGCATTGCCGTCGAACAAGCCCACCGGCAGGGCATTACCCTTGCTGTCTTTATAAATCGCATTCACCGCTTGGGAGGCAAAGACGCCGGTCAAGAGCGCCCCAATGGTGCCGCCCGCGCCGTGCACCCCGAACACGTCAAGAGAATCATCGTAACCGAACAGGCCTTTCACCTTGGCCACCATGAAATAGCAGAACACCCCGGCGATCAGACCGATGATCAGCGCAGGCATGGGCCCCACAAACCCGGACGCGGGCGTAATCGCCACCAAGCCTGCCACCGCTCCTGAAATCGCTCCCAGCACACTGGCCTTGCCGCGCGTCAGCCATTCGGCGGCGGCCCAACCCAGAGCAGCCGCGGCGGCTCCAAAATGTGTGGCTACGAAGGCGCTCGAGGCCAGGCTTCCGGCGGCCAGCGCGCTCCCGGCGTTGAATCCGAACCAACCCACCCAAAGCAGGCAAGCGCCGATGAAGCTCAGCACCACGCTGTGGGGCGGCATCGGCTCTTTCGGATACCCCAGCCGCTTGCCCAGGTAGAGCGCGCAGACCAGTGCCGACACCCCGGAAGTCACGTGCACCACCGTCCCTCCGGCAAAATCAAGCGTGGGGAAGGCGCCGCCCAGAGAGGCATTGAGTATGCCTCCCTTCCCCCAAACCATGTGGGCCATGGGATCGTAAACGAGGATGGTCCATAAGGTCATGAACAGCAGCATGGCGCTGAACTTCATACGCTCCGCAAAGGCGCCCGTGATCAGACCCGGGGTGATGATGGCGAACATCAATTGGTAGACCATGAAGGTCTGTTGCGGGATGGTGGCGGCGTAGTCCGGATTAGGCGCTGCGCCCACCCCCTTGAGGAACAGGTAGCCAAGCCCTCCCAGGAATCCCCCGCCCCCGTGGAACACCAGGCTGTAACCGAAAAGAGCCCAGAGCACCGTCACCAGCACCATCATGGTGAAACTCTGCATCATGGTGGCCAGCACGTTCTTTTTTCGCACCAATCCGCCGTAGAAAAGCGCCAGGCCTGGTCCGGTCATCATCAGCACCAGCGCCGCGCTGGTCAGCATCCAGGCGTTGTCGCCGGAGCTGCGCGCATCGGCAATCTCCTGCTCGAGTTGAGCCACACGGTCGGCAGTATTGGAACCCGCCGCGGCCTGCGCCGCGGGGGCCGGGTTATCGGATGGCGCCGAAGTCTGAGCGAGCCCCCGACTGCCCGCCAATCCAACCACCAGCACCAGACCCAGAAAAAGCCGGGTGAGCAACCTAGGCATGGAATTCTCCTCTGAATTCTGAACCGTTATTTGGGGTGATGACAGTCTCTATTATAAGAACTTACGTGGGATGGGCCCAAATCAAATATATTTATGAGCATGAAAAAAGCCTGGCGTAGACTCCTGCCTTGGAGGCGTGAAAAAATCCCTGACTGTCATCCTGAGCGATCACTGGCTGTCATCCTGAGCGAGTCATCACACAGGCTCCAAGGGCCACCCGCCACGGACGAACCGAGCGGCCCATGAGCCCTAACCCAACAACTCGTCTCCTCCCAAAAGCCTGCGTCTTCAGCACTTCTCAGGTCAAGAACAAAAACTGACTGAATCACTTTTTCACCACACGATGCTTTGCTGTTCCTGCCGCCAGTCGTGTCCGCGCATCTTTAACGAACCCACAGAAGCGGTGTGCGAGTTCTTGGATTCGCTCCACTTGTCGTCGCGCGATGGCATCCGGCGGTATCAGGTCCAGCCCGACCCCCAAGGCAGCAGCGCCGGCTAGAATGAACCCGGTTGCCGTATGTTGAGTCACTCCCCCCGATGCCACCAGGGGAATCTGCGGCAACGCCTTCTTCAATGCTTTGATATATTTGTCGCCGCCCACTTGGGAGCAGGGAAACACCTTCACGAAGTCCGCGCCCAGTCTCCATGCCGTGTGCACTTCCGTCGGAGTGAGTGCGCCCGGAATTAACGCGATGTCTCGCTCGGTCGCAAATTCCGCAATCGAGTAGTTGAACACCGGCGCCGTCAGGAAGCCTGCCCCGGCATCGAACGCCCGCTTGGCCGTTTCCGTATCTAATACCGTGCCGGCACCCACAAGCATTCCTTCATGGGAGCGGACGAGGTGTGCGATCAAGTCAATCGTTTCGAGCGTCTCGACACTCACTTCCAATATGGGGATGCCGGCGCCTGCCAGCGAACCGGCGGCAAAACTGGCGTCTTCCCTGGAAGACACCCATACCGCCGGAATAATGGCTATTTCCTGGATGCGCGCGCAGATTTCTTTCTTAGTCATGGTTCCTACACCTCCCTCTCCATATCTGCCTCCGGAAGTTGGTCACCCTCACGTGCAAACCTGGTATAGAGAGTCGGCAGGAGGAAGATGCTGAGTACCAGATCGGAGATCAGCCCACCGACGATCACGGTAGCAAAGGGGCGCTGGGAGTCGGATCCGATTCCGTGGGAGAGCGCAGCGGGAAGCAAGCCCAGCGTTGCCACGAGCATCGTCATCATAATGGGCCGCAGTCTCAGCACCGCCCCTTCCACCGCGGACTGTTCAATAGTGAAACCCCGGGCTCGAAGCTGGTTGATGTATTCGAGCATAATTACTCCCGTCTGCACCGAGACGCCAAAAAGCGCCAGAAAACCCACGCCGGAGGAGACGCTGAAATTCGTATGGGTCACCAGCAAAGCCAGCAGACCCCCGAGCGGGGCCATCGCCACGTTGGTCAGAATCAGCAGCGACCATTTGACGGAGCCAAACATCGTGTACAGGATGATGAAGATCACCAGGATGGTGATGGGAAGCACGATCAGAAGGCGATGTTGTGACCGCACCTGGCTTTCATATTCACCCGCCCAATCGATCGTATAGCCGGGCGGCAACTTGACGGCGGCATTCACGTTCCTCATCGCTTCCCGGACCGTGCTCCCCAGGTCCCGGCCCCGCACGCTGAATTTAACCGCGACGTAACGGGAATTCCCTTCGCGATAAATTTGCGAGCCGCCGTCTGTCTCGCTCACCTTCGTTAATTGCGCCAGCGAAACCCGCTCACCGCTGGGGGAAAGTATGCGGATTCTCTCGATGGACTCCTTGGTATCGCGGTACTCCGGCAAATAGCGCAGCACCAAGTCATACCGCTGCTCGCCAATCAGCACCTGGTTGAGGGCGTTGCCTCCCACGGCAGTTTGAACGGCATCTTGAACGTCCGAGACATTGATCCCAAAACGAGCGGCCTGATCGCGGTCGACCTCAAAATTCAGGTTGGGCTGGCCAAGGATCCGAAACAGTCCTAGATCTTCGACGCCCCGAATGTCCCGCATGGCGGCGACAATTTCGTCGCCTTTCGCTTCCAGAGTCTTGAGGTCGTCGCCATAGATTTTCACGGCCAGGGCGCCTTTAACGCCGCTCACGGCTTCTTCCAGGTTATCTGCAATCGGCTGGGAGAATCCCCAGAAGACCCCGGGTATTTTCTCCAATTCGCGGTCCATGGCTGCGATGAGTTGGTCCTTATCTTCGTGAAAAACCGGCCGCCACTTTTCTTTGGGCAGGAGATCCACAAAAAACTCCATATCAAAGAAGCTGGTGGTGTCCGTGCCATCATCGGGACGGCCGATCTGGTTAACCACTTGGGGAACTTCCGGAAAAGAGCAAAGCACCTCACGCGCCCTCTGTGCTAGTCGCGCGCTCTCCGTGGGGCCGGTGCTGGGGGCCAAGGTGCCACGCACCCAAATGGCGCCTTCGTCCAAATGGGGCAGAAATTCTGAGCCGATCACTCCGCCGAAAGCAAGATAGATCGTAAGTGCAAACAGAGCCATGGCGGCGCCCAAGGTGAACGACCGATGGCGAATCGCCCAAGTCACGCTTTTTCTGTAGCGCCGGGCCAGAAAGACCATTAGGGGATTCTTCCACTCCTTGACTCCCGAGCGGAAAAGTACACTGGCGAGGGCAGGAGCCACCAACATTGAGAAAATCAATGCGCCGAGCAAGGCAAAGGCTACCGTCCACGCCATGGGCCTGAACAACTTTCCTTCCACCCGTTGCAACGTAAAAATTGGCATATAGGCGGTAATGATGATGGCGATAGCGTAGAAGACCGGCCGCTGCACTTCATGCGCGGCTTCCCGGATTCGTTCCATCGGAGTACGCAGGTCATTCCCAGGGCGACTCAGATGGCGAACGATATTTTCGATCATGACCACCGCACCATCGACCACCATGCCAAAATCCAACGCCCCAAGCGAAAGCAAGTTAGCCGAGATGTGCCTCAAATCGAGACAGATGGAGGCAAAGAGCAAGGAAAACGGTATGGTGATGGAGACGATCAAGGCGCCGCGGAGGTCGCCCAGAAAAATGAAGAGAATAACCACTACCAGGATCATTCCTTCAGACAGATTGTGCAGCACCGTGTGCGTCGTGTAGTGCACCAAGTCGTCGCGGTCCAAGTAGGGAACGATTTTCACTCCGGGCGGGAGGATGCGGTCATTGATCCTGCGTACAGCGGCGTGAATGCCCTGCATTGTGGCCTCCGTCTCCGCCGCTTTGCGCATGAAGATGATTCCTTCTACAACGTCGTTGTTGTCAACCACTACGCCATCCGCCCTATGAATCGCCTTCCCGATCTGGCCCAGGCGAATCTTCGGCCCCTGCGTGACCACCGCAATGTCTTTCATGCGGATGGCCGTCCCCTTCTGCGTTTTGAGCAATGTCCTTTCGATGTCGGAAACATGCCCGACTAACCCCACTTCGCGCACATTAATCTGCTGAGCGCCTTGCTCGATAAAGCTGCCCCCACCATTGGCATTGGCGTTGCTGAGTTGCTGCTCGACCTGAGCGAGGCTCAAGCCGTAGGAAACCAACTTGTCCGGATCGACGCGAATCTGATACTCCTTCGTAATGCCTCCAAAAGAGGAGTCGTCTACGACATCCGGCGCGGCCCGCATGTATTTGCTCACCACCCAGTCCTGCAGCGATTTGAGCTCCATGAGGTCGTAGTTAGGATTGGTGCTCTCCAGCGTGTACCAGTAGACCGAGCCGATGGGACTGAAGTCCGGCCCGATCTGCGCTGAAACATTAGGAGGCAGCGTCACTTGCGACAGGCGCTCCAGCACTTTCTGGCGGTCCCAATCATTATCGGAATTATCATCGAAGATCAGGTTGACCACCGAGAGTCCCGCCAGTGAGGACGACCGCACATGCAGAAGGTAGGGTATCCCGTTCATCTGAATCTCGATGGGAATGGTGATCTGTTGCTCGACCTCTTCGGCCGCCCGTCCGGGCCACTGGGTAATCACCTGAACCCAGGTGTTAGCAACATCCGGGTAGGCTTCTACGGGCAGGTTCTTAAACGAGACGACGCCGCGCGCAAGCAGTAACAGTGCGATGCCCAGGACCACGAAACGGTTCTTGAGAGCGAAATCGACCAGGGACTGGATCATTGCTGTTCCACCGAGTTCTGAAATTCCAGAGCATTAGCCACCACCTGCTGGCCTGGCGCAATTCCCAAAAGGATTTCCTGCATGTTGCCGGTGAGCATGTCGCCTGCTTTGACTTCCACCCGCCGGAATTTGTTGCCCCCGGCGGGCAAGTAAACCCAATCGCGGTCGTGCAAATGCAAGACAGCCGTGGCGGGCACGGCGGCGTATTTGTTGCGATCGAGGCCATGAAAGGTGACCGTCGCAAACATGCCCGGGCGCATCAGGCCGGGATTATTGACTTCGATCCGCACCTTTGCCGTCCGCATATTCGGATCCAGCACCGGACCAATATTGCTGATGGTTCCGGTGAACACTCTAGCGGGGTAGGCGTTCAGCCGAATCTCGGCCGTGTCCCCGATGCGCACATTGGGAAGATCGTTTTCGTAGACGTCGCAGAGTATCCATACATGAGTGAGGTCGGAGATTGTAAACGGATTCGGTGAATTTAGGCCCTGCACTCCACCCGCATTCGTGATCTCCTGGTCGGTGATCACTCCCGATATCGGAGCACGAATATCGACGGCCCCCGAGGGCTGGTCAACTTGAGGGACGCCTAACACGCGGAGTCTCTCGGCTGTGGTCCTAACGTCTACTTGTGCCTTCGAATCCGCATCTTCTGCGACCTGAAGATCGTTGAGAGAGATAGCACCTTTTCCAAAGAGGAGTCGGGCGCGTTCGAGCTGCGTGTGCGCCAGCTTTTCATCCGCGACGGCCTTCTGGTAATCAGAAAAGGCGCCGGAAATATCCGGGCTTTGTACCCGCAAAAGGACTTGTCCCTTCTGCACCTGGTCACCCAATCGCGCTTTGATCTCCACCACCCGGCCGGTGGCCAAGGTGACGACAGGAACGTTTCGCGAAACGTCCGGATTCACCGTTGCTGTGACCCTCAATTCAGTGGAAGAGATATGCTCGGTGGCCACGGTCAATGGGAACTTGTCGGGACGATCGACCGGAAAGACACTTGTGTCCTCCACATGCTCGACTTTCAACGGCGGCGGGGCGCCGGCATTCGGACCTTCTGGGGAATTCTTACAGCCCAAGAAAAGCGCCTGAACCCACAAAAAGAGAATCAGGACTGTTATTCGTGCAGCTCTCATGGCAGCACCTCGCGTCCAAGAACTAAGGTTCAATTGGTTCGCAGACTCCGGATACCCTTAATATAATATATGTCGCGCAAGTATGAGAACCATGGGTTAGATGTAGGGATCATTAAGCGAATTGATTGACTCAGCGCCTTACTCGAAGCCAATCGCGCGATCTATGCCTGAGGAACCCATTTTCTTGAGATTTCTCATCCCTGCTCAATCAGCAACACGCAGCGACAGCCAAGGACGGAGGTATTTAACCGTATGAAGCAGGGTCCAAGTGCAGCGAGAAGGCAGTGAATAGCAGCCGCTGCCGCAGAGGCTTGGTTCTAGTCGCGTAATTAGAAATCACTTTCAAATGGTCGCAGAACGATCCACCGGCTCCTCGCGATGTAAGTTGTGGCCACCGACATTGCTCCGGCGCTCTTGGGGATCCGGCGTGGGAAGTCATTCTGAAAACTGGGCACCAACCCACACAGATCCTGTGTAGGTCCAGCATTTACCTAGCGCAGATCACTTCGACTGTTTGTCGGCAAACCGTAGATGTGACCTCGGGGGGGACCACTGGCGTTCAGAGGAACGGGCAGGTTCTCGTTTTCCGGCCACGCGCGGGGCGCCCCACGACATTTCGTCGCAATTAACCTTCTTGGGGTGGTCTGGCTGGGTAGGGCGAGGGAATTCGGGAAGGTCCGCTCAGTTTTTTTGCATTTTCCACTTGACAATCGGATGCACCCATGATAGCCTATTGTGATGGTCTTGTTGTGGACACATTGTCGTAGGCGGGCGCCGGGATGGCCGGATGGGGAACGAAGAGCGGGATGGTCCCGGGGCGCTCGAGAGGGAGTGGCTTTACAAAAACAAAAAATAGTACGAACGAAGCCGGCATGTTATTGAAAACAACCGAGGCATTTCGAAAACGAACTCAGAACGAACCTGAATTGAGTGCTCACTGCGCGCATTTAACACAGAATTCGAGCTTTTTGACGCCACACGCGCTCCGGCTGGGGTCTGGGATGCGGGAATGCTCCCAAGTTGGGCACTGCCCGGCTGGCGGAGATCCGGAGGCACGCGAGAAAATACAAGAACAGTGGAAACAAAGCCAAGAAGTAGTTGAAAACAAAGGATATCACTTTTCTGGATGCTGCAAACTGCGCGCCTCTTGCGCGCAAATCAGCACAAATCACAGCTCCAAAGGAGCGAAAACAGCGCGTTTTGCGCAAAACGAAGCGAAGCTGGAAAAGCAGGGCTAGGCGAGGGAGGGTAGCGCAGACCTGCTTCTCAAGGTCTGCGGCTTGTCGATTGGCGATGTGCCGAAGAACCGCAGACCTAAAAAGCAGGTCCGCGCTACCAAGCGTTATTGAGGAGACGCATGAGGCCAACTCTTAGACTACTCGAGGACGAACTGCGGGACCGGATCATCTCGGAAGCGCGCGAGGTGGTGTGTGAACTTGGATTTGAAATCCACAATGGGCCCGTGCTGGATTTGCTGGCCGAGCACGGCGCGAAGGTGGACAAAGCCGGCTGTGACGTTCGTCTTACACAGGACCTCATTGACCGGGCGCTCGCTACCGTTCCGCGCTCTTTCAAACTCTACGATGTCCTGGGGAACGAAACTCACGACTTTCAGGGCGAGAACGTATATTTCACGCCCGGCTCGACCGCGCTCAACATCCTGGATAACCGGAGCGGGGAGATGCGCCGGCCCACGACAAGCGATTACGTGCAGTACGTGAAAGTGGCGAACGGCCTGCGCCATATCGCTTCTCAAAGCACCGCCCTGATCCCCGCGGACGTTGACGACAAGATCTCAGACAGCTACCGGCTCTATCTCAGCCTGCTTTACGGGGAGAAGCCGGTGGTCACGGGGGCGTTCACGGTGGCGGGGTTCGAGGTCATGAAGGACTTCCAGGTGGTCGTGCGCGGAAACGAGCAGGCGTTGCGCGCTAAGCCGTTGACCATTTTCTCCGTTTGCCCTACCGCGCCGCTCAAGTGGAGCGACGTGACCAGCCAGAATCTGGTGGACTGCGCCCGCTGGTCGATTCCGGTGGAGCTGATATCCATGCCGCTTTCCGGACTGGTAGCGCCGGTCACCCTGGTGGGCAGCCTCGTCCAGCAAACCGCCGAGAACCTGTCCGGCGTCGTGATCAGCCAGCTTGCGAATCCCGGCCATCCGGTACTGTACGGCGGCTCGCCCGCAGTTTTCGACGTGCGGTTCGGGACCACACCCATGGGCGCGATCGAGACCATGATGCTCGACTGCGCCAACAGCGAGATCGGGAAGCGCCTGGGAATGCCCACGCAAAGTTACATCGCCCTCAGTGACGCGAAGCAACTAGACTCTCAATCTGGGCTAGAGTCCGGCATGGGCGCGCTGATGGCCGGGCTGTCAGGGATCAACAGCATTTCGGGACCGGGAATGTTGGACTTTGAGAGCTGCCTGAGCCTGGAAAAGCTGGTTGTTGATAACGAGATTTGCCGCATGGTCCACCGCTTGTTGCAAGGTATCGAACCTCGCGAGGACTTCCCGGCGCTTCCCCTTTTCCGGGAGTTGCGACGCGAGAAGTCCCTTCTGATTGCCGACCATACGCGCCGCCATCTGCGCGAGGAGATTACGTTTCCGGGCCCGGTCATTGATCGCGGCAACCGCGGGCGATGGGTCGAGGGCGGACGTCTGACCTTGCGGGACCGGGCAGCGCAGGAAGTGTCACGGCTGCTGGAACAGTACGCGCCCTCGCGTCTCCCTGAGGAAACTAAACTGGAGTTGACACGCCTGATGGAAGGCGAAGCCCGGCGGTATGGGATGGATGCCTTGCCGACAGTTGAAGGCTAGGCTTTCTCGACGATTCGGGCGCCGGCGCTGCGCAACTCTTCCGCCGCGAGCTCCGGCCGGACGGAATTGTAATAAACCTCTTTCAGGCTGTACGACTCGGACTTGGGCTGGCTCGCCGGCAGTATCTCGAAGTGCCAGTGAGAATCCTCGGCCAAGGTCGACCAGTGCTGCTTCCGGTCATATTTCGCCGCCACGTTGGGGGTAGTGTAGAGGACCAGGTGGTAAGACGACGATACCGTCTCCAAGCGCTGCAGAATCGACTTCAGAAAGTGAGCTAGCCGCAGTTGGCGTTCCCAGGTCGTGACATCCTCTTCGAAGGAGCTGTGGTGGTTGAGGGGAAGGATCCAAGTCTCATACGGCACACGGGAGGCAAATGGACAATAGGCTACGAATTGGTCGTCCCACTCCACTGTCCGGACTTGGTGGGCAGTTTCCTGCGCGGAAATATCACAAAGAATACACCGTTCCTTGAGTGCGTAGTACTGCTGGAACGATCGCAGTTTGTAGACTACCCGGCGGGGAATGAAAGGAGTCGCGGTAATCTGTGAATGGGGGTGGTCCAAGTCCTGTCCCGCCAAGACGCCTTGGTTATGGGAAACGGTAACATACTTGAACCGGCGGTCTTTCTTGAGGTCGGTGATTCTGGAGACATAGGCGCGCAAGACCTGGGCAACCGCTTCGTCGCTCAGGTGCGAGAGCGAGGTATCGTGATTGGGCGATTCGATGACAATCTCGTGGGCGCCCAAGCCGCGCATTTTGTCATAAAGACCTTCTGCCCGGCGCTGGGCATCCCCTTCGATGCGGTACAGAGGCCGCAGGTGAGGGATTACGCGGACTTGCCACAGGCCGTTGCCATTCCAATGCGAGTAGATGGTTTGCGGGGCAAGCGCTTCCTGGCCCGGGCACAGAGGGCAAGCGCCAAATCTGGGCCACGGGCCGTCGCCATTTTCCTGGATTATCCAATTCTGCGTAATGGGATCCCTGCGCAGTTCCATGCGACCTCCAAAAGCAACCAACCGAAGCGAAAGGCAACCCACTAAACTTGCCTTACGACTCTTTCAAGACTATTCCTATCAAATTCAACCCACTGCCGGAAATAGCTCGGCGGTACTGGTACGGTGGATATCGTTCGACCCGTTGGCCGCAGAAATCATAGGGCAGCTTCACGGCCGGCTCCTTGAAAAAAGCTGGCGGCCGCACCGCTGGCTCATTCTTCGTAAACTGATAATCGAGAGTCTGGGAAATAACCACGCTACCTAAATCCGCTGATACTATTACACGCCGCAGAGAATCTAATGTCAAGCACCTAAACTGTCAATAGATAACTACAGGTAAAGAGGCGGAAGTTTTCGAAGGGAAACCAGGAAAGTATTCGAATCGGCTACTCACTTATCGGGCTGGAAATCCAGAATTCTGCTCTGCACCTTGGCTCGCTGAAAGGCAAGGTTTTCCAGTGCCACTGTGATGTCGCGGTTTATAAAGAACACGGCACGCAGGCGGAACTCAGTACCGAAGCTCACCGGAAACCAAACGCCTTCGTCAAATCGCTTGTACTCCACGTTGAAGCCGATTCCAGGCACATCGGTGCCAAGCAAGGTCCTCACGAAGAACGGTATCCTGCGTGATAACTTGGTGTACACCCTTATGGGCTCGAACTCCTCGGCGTCGATCATCGCTTCCCCCGCCCAGGTCAATTCACTCTTGTCACGCGGACGAAACCTTACGCGGTACACTTTTCGACCTTTAACCGTATCCTCACCCACCAAATCGAAGTGATACTGCTTCTGCTCCTCTGAGGTCAGCGGAAAGAGATCGCGGCCCAGGCCGTCTTTCGACTTGTCGTTGGAAATGCCATCTCGGAAGCTTTGAACAAGACTGCTGTCCAGCCACCCGTCCTCAGGCACAGGCTCACCTTGAAATGTCAGGTACTTCCCTTTGTGCCAGTACCGGCCTTCGATGTGTTTCAGTTCCTTCTTTGTTCCGTCCGGCGTGGGGGCGACCAGGTAATCCGCGGTTTCCTCGCGCGCCAGCTTCCCGTTGGTCCGCAAGGTTGCGACATGAATGCGCTGCTGGTAGACGTATTCAGCGCGTACCTGTTCCGCCCGGTCCTGATTCGCGGCCACGCGAGCCATGATCTCGTCCACGGATGGCGACGGTTGGTCGGCGCTCGGAAACGTCCCCAGCGAAACCAGCAGCAGAACCCATGACAGCCTGAACATCGAGAACCCCCCACTGGAATATACGCAACGAACCTCTCGCCGGGTGCAAGAAAATGGCAGATGGACAGGTCGGCGGATGGCAGTCGGGAATTAAAGGTGGGCAGTGGGCGAAAGGCACTGTGCGCAAACTCCAAACACGTAGACGCTGATTACCCCTTCTACGCATCGCCGCCTGCCCATCTGTCGACCTGCCTATCTGTCGACCTGCCGACCTGCCCATCTGCCTACCTGCCGACCTGCCCATCTGCCTACCTGCCCACCCGCCAACTGGAAATCGGCCCCAGTAATCGGGCATAATGGTTCCCCGGTTGCAGTGATATGGCACTTTTTCTCGGAATCGATGGAGGTGGCAGTGGCACCCAAGCATTGCTAGGGGACGAACAGGGGCGGATTCTTGCCAGAGCCGTAGCTGGGCCCTCGAACCCAACGAAAGTGGGGATTGAACGGGCCAAGAAAGAGATCTTGCGGGCCGCGCGTGAAGTCTTTCGCAAGGAGCCGAGCGCGGCAGGGCGCGGCAGGTCGACGACCAAGATTGGAGTCCGGAGGCGCCGTCAGCCATTGCTCGCCGCGGTTTGTGCCGGGGTGGCGGGCGTTGACCGTGCGGCTTTGAGCCGTCCGCTCCTGGCGTGGCTTCGCAGGGCCATTCCCGCGCGGCGCCATCTTCTGGTGGTGGACGCGGCGATTGGTTTGTATGCTGCGCTGGGAACAGGTGCGGGAATGGTCGTCGAGTCAGGGACGGGTTCGATCGCCTACGCGCGTGATCGTCGGGGCAAAATCCTGCGCGCCGGTGGTTGGGGATCTACGTTTGACGATCCGGGGTCAGGCTATGACTTGGGACGGCAGGCTATCATGGCAGCTCTGCGCGATTTTGACGGGCGCGGCGAGCACACCGTGCTGACCACGAGGGTCTGCCGGGCGCTAGGGATTTCCGCCATCGACCAAATCGTGTTGAAGGCCCTTAACCCCCAGCAAGTGGCGGCACTGTTCCCGCTGGTTCTGGGCGCGGCCCGCGAAGGCGATCGAGTGGCGCGACGGCTTTGCGCTCACGCTGCGTTTGAACTCGCTCAGATGGCGCTGGCTCTGGGACGGCGTCTGGGGCGGCGCGGAATCGTGCCAGTGGTCTGTTTCGGCGGCGTCTTCCGCTCCAGCCCAATGCTGCGGCGTAGTTTTGCGCGCTTCGTGCATCAGCACATGCCCGCGGCGCGGGTGAGCCTCCTGCAACGCGAACCTGTCGAGGGCGCTCTGGCCATGGCGCGCGAGTTGGGCGGCGCACACCTCCGGTTTTGAGGTCTGTGGCTCTTAACGCTGGTTGGGTTGATACTGAAGTGTGGTCCCCTCGCCCGGCCCGCACCGGCTGAGGAAAACGCCGGCCGCGGTCCACCTTCTCCCCCAAGGCAGCGAGGGTCGCCCACAACACGATCCGTATCGAGGTGACTTATGTCTCAAATGATGAGAGAGATTCTGGAGCAGCCCCTGGCGCTCCAGCGCACCCTGGCTGCCGAGCGCGACCACGCCGTGGCATTCGCTGACTTCGCGCGTAAGCAGAATTTCCGGCTTATAGTTCTCGTGGCACGCGGGACATCCGACAATGCCGCGCTTTTCGGACGCTACTTGCTCGAGTTAACCACCGGGATCCCGGTCTCGATGAGCGCCGCATCGATACATACCCTTTATCACGCACGCCTGGATTTTCGCCAGGCTCTGGTGGTCGGGATCTCGCAATCGGGCGAAGGAACGGACATCAATCTGGTACTCAAGTCAGCGAAGCGCTTGGGCGCCTACACGCTGGGCATCACCAACGAAGCGCGCTCGACCATGGCCGGCTTGGTCGATGACGTGTTCCTCGTGCATGCCGGGAAGCAGCGCTCTGTGGCGGCCACGAAGACCTACACGGGACAACTGCTGATCCTGTACCTTTTGGCCTCGAGCTTAAGCTCTCAAATTGTCCTTAGCGACGTTTCCGAGATCCCGCACCGTGTCGAACTGGCCCTCAAGATGCTCCCGGAAATCGAGCAGGTGGTCGAGCGCTACCGTTACATGCGCCGCTGCGTGGTGGTGGGGCGCGGCATCAATTTAGCCAACGCCTACGAACTGGCTTTAAAACTGATGGAGACCTGCTACGTCGTGGCCGAAAGGTTCTCCTCCGCCGACTTCCTTCACGGGCCCATTGCGATGATTGAGAGGGACTTCCCGGCGCTGGTTTTTATGCCGCCCGGCAAGACTTTTCAAGAACTGCTGAAACTGACCGCACATCTGCACGCCTTGAAAGCCGACACCCTGGTCTTTTCCGCTTCGAACGCGCGGATTCCGGGCGCCGGGCGTGTGATTCGCATTCCCGATCCCGTCCCGGAAATCTACACGCCCATACCCTACATCATTCCGGGGCAGATCTTTGCGGCCTTGCTGGCGGAAGTGAAGGGGCTGAATCCTGACAAGCCGCGAGAGCTTCAAATTGTGACCCAGACTGTTTGAACCACACCTGTCTGCTGTCATGCCAAGGCCCCGTTGTTTGGGCCGCACAAGCTCTGCGGTTCGTTCGTATCGGGATTGATCAGCGAGCTATCGGCAGTGGTCGGACTCGTATTCTGCCTGCCTCAAACACTGCCACGCAGCCTTGCTCGAGGTCGGCTTTGAGTTTTTCGACGTTCGCCATGAGCACTGCGGCTTGGGCCTCGGGCCGCCGTTGAGTGGACCTTCTGAGCAGGATGACGGAGGGTTTCCTGTTCTCCCGTAAGGCGAGGAGCATGCCAAAGTCAGTATCTGCCGAAATCAGGATGCGATCCTCTTCTGCTGCGCGCTCGAAGATCGCGAGGTCATCGTGCGCCGCCATGCCATAATCTCGGACGTGAGCCGCATCATGCCCGGCTTCGCGCAGACCTTCCGCCAGTAGGGGGGATAGCGCGTTGTCGGCCAGGAATCTCAAGGGCCGGAAACCAGTGGGATTTCGCGTTCCCGCACCGCTTCCGCAGCATAGCGCAGGGCCTCAGAGACGTCTTCGGCCTCAAGATCGGGGTAGGCTCTTAGTATCTCGTCAACGCTCATTCCGTCTGCGACCATTCCAACCACGGTCGCGACCGGAATGCGTAGTCCGCGGACACATGGTACGCCACCCATCTGCTCCGGTTTCACAGTTATTCGCTGGAACGCCATATCGCACCGCCCCCAACTATATTATCAGATTCGTTGCGGGCTTATCCCACTTCGTGGCGGTCTCACGGAGCGCCAATATGCATAGTCATCAGTCTGACTGTTTCAGCGTACCTATGGGACAACGCGGCTCACCAGTTCGTAATGGACCCGTCGGGCCGATGGAACATGGGGATCGGCCGTGAGCGCTCGGTAATCTCGGCCGCGAGTTGCAGCGGCTTGGTATCCAGAGTCACGCCAAGTCCCGGACGGCGATTGGGCCACATCTTGCCGTTGCGGAAATCGTAGCATTCCGGCAAGTGCGGATAAGAAGCTTTCCCTTCGCCGGTCATTTCCATCAGCACCGGCCCCGAGAAAACCCCGCAGGCATGGACCAACGCGGCTTCCGACACCGGGCCGGTGAAGTGCGGTATGAGGCCCACGTAATGTGTCTCGCAGAGGGCGAGGATCTTCATGTACTCGGTGATGCCGCCTACATTCGGCAAGGTGACTCGGGCATAGTCGATAAGCTGCTTCTCAATTAACTGGTTAACGTCCCATCGGCTGCCGAACTGTTCGCCGACCGCAATGGGGACTTTGACATGGGCGCGCAGCTCCTTGTAAACATCAGGACTCTCAGACCGGATCAGATCCTCGGCGAAGTAAGGCTCGAGCGGCTCAATCAGGGTGCTGAGCCGCACGGCATCGGGGAAGTCGAGGCGGGTGTGGTAATCGAGCGCCCAATCGCCATCTTTACCCACGCCCTCGCGGATCTCGACGCAGTCCTCATAGGTCTTGCGGACCATCTGACGGGAGTTGAAGGGTTGGCCGTCCGGCGGGTCTGCGGTGGCATAGCGAAAGGCGCGGAAGCCTGCCTCGAGACAGGCGCGAGCGGTCTCCTTCAGGCTTCCGTGGCTCGGGAAACCCGTGGAATAACACTCCACCTGGTCACGCGCCAGGCCGCCGAGAAGCTCATACACGGGCACCCCCAGCGCTTTACCTTTGAGGTCCCAGAGAGCAAGGTCAATCGCGCCGAGGGCGTCCAGTTTTTCGCGCCCGGCGGGATAAAAGTAGCCACGGAACATCATCTGCCACAGATGATCAATGCGGAATGGGTCTTCGCCGATAATCATGGCGGCACACTGCGAGGCGGTATCACGTGAACCGCCCTCGCCGATGCCTGTGATGCCCTGATCTGTCTCGACGGTTACGATGTTGAAGCTCTGGTTAAAATGCTCAGGAGACTTCGGATCGTGGTAGAAACGAACGCGAGTAATCCTCAGGGGAGAAGACGGGGCAAGGGCATTCACCCTCGGCGGCATCGCGAGAGCTGCGGCTACCCCCAAACCGGCGGATTGCAGGAAATGACGGCGTTGCATGGAACCTCCTGTTGGGTTAGGTGATCAGGTGTGCGGTGATGCCGATTCTCGTGCAGGCTTTCGCGAGCGCGGCGTCAGCAGTCAGAATTGGGCAACTTTGAATAGCCGCCACCGCCAGGTGCAAGGCATCCAAGGTTTGGAGCGGGACGGTGAAAGTCGCGAGCCACTCACGTGCTTTTGCAAAATGTTCGCGTTCCAGCGCGAGTCGTTGGTAGATTCCTTGCTCTAAATGGGCTTGAAAGACAGCAAGTACGCGAATCCCCTCTGCGGCTCGGATCTCACGCGTGCGCACTTTGCGGGCGAGCATTGACAGGAATTCCGTCTCCACCAGCCAGCTAATCGCCAGGCGATCTTCTCTTTGCAAGGCTTGCTGCGCCCGGCTGCTTAGTGGCTCGGGGCAGTAATAAGCGGCTAAAACACTGGTGTCGATGTATGTCAATAGCGGCTGCTCCGACGGGCTTCCTGGATGCACTGGCTCAATGGTTTGCCACGAAGTTTAATCGAGGCTCGAAAGCCGCTCAAGTCAGGAAGGGGCGGGGCTTTTCGCTCCGGCCGGATGAACCTCGCGACCTCGACACCCCTGCGCAGCACGACAACCTCACTGCCCGCCTCGACCTCGTCCAGCAAGCGGCGAAAGTCTTCTCGTGCTTCTCGGACACTGACCTTATGTGCACCCATAGCGTGGCTCCGTGTACACGTTCAGTGTACACCTAAACTTGCCTTGCGCACAAGGAGGAGAAATGGGAGAAAATCGGTGGTCTAAGATGCGGTTCGATTGGCACACGATTGGCACTCTCGGAGGAGAAATGCGGGCGACGTTCTTGGAGACTTCTTCTCCGAGGATCAGCACCAGCACTCGGTTGTGCGGATCTCGGTATTCGTTGTGGCTGATGCCCAAAGGAGAGGTTCGCCGCCGGTTGGCGGAAGCGATCCTGGATCTGAGCGGGAAGTATTCCACACCTGCCTTTGAGCCCCACGTGACCCTGGCTGGCAGCATCGTTGGTCCGGCGCGGGAGATTGAATCGAAGATGAAAGACCTGGCCAGGAGAATCCCACGTTTTACGGTTCGCCTGACCACGGTCGAAGGGCTGGAAGAGTATTTCCGCTGCCTCTTCATCAGAGTGGCCCAAACTCATCCCATCATGTCTGCGCATGAGGCCGCCCGGGAGATCTTCCGCCTCCCAAAGCGGCCCGCTTTCATGCCGCACCTCAGCCTCCTGTACGGCAGTCTGCTGTCCAAAGAGAAAGAAAGAATCATAATTTCCCTGGGTTGCCGGTTCGAGCTCGAGTTCAAGGCGTCAACTCTTCACCTCTATCTCATCAAGCGCCAGCCCGAAGCCTGGCGCCGCGTGGCGAGCCACGGCCTGGGGCTGTAAACCGCCCCTTTACGAACTTGTCGGGCTGGGTGCGGATTCTTCCGGCGCAGCATCCTGCACAGGTTGCGTCGAGCGTATGGTAAGCCAGTCGGCATGGGCTCGATCCCAATCCTGGATGACCAAGCCCTGCGCCTCGAAGAGCGCGCGGATTTGGGGCCGTCCCCAGCCTACGATTTCTTCCAGGATGGGAACCAACACGCTCAGCGCGTCGTCGCTCAGCACGGTCCGCTTGGCGATCTGGGTAATGCTTCGCGCCTGCGAAACCGCCACCGTGAAACCCTCGCGCTGATTCAAATGCAACATCACGTGGATGTCAGAACTGCCGTCGCCGATGTAAACAATCCGATGCGAACCGATGCGGAGCGCTGCCTGGAGGTCGTCGAGCACAGCCACTTTGCCGTAGCCGGCATTCACTCGAATCAACCCCGCGATTCCTCCCGCGTCATCGTAGTCCAGCAACGTGCCGTGGATATGGTCCGGCGCGATGATGCCCTCGAGCGCCGACTCCACGATTTCCTGGGGAGCGGCGGAGATCACGTGAAACTCGAACTGGTGACCATCGATAGCACCAGCCAGCATTTCGTGCAGAAGCTTGATGTTCTTCTTCAGCCGGATTTTCTTGCCTGCTTTTCCGAAATGTTCCTTCCGTACTCGAACCCGAAATTCACGATCGTGGAGCAGCAGGTAAGCTAATTCTCCGCCTTGCTGCACCAGGTTTTGGGCCGAGAGGATTGTCGTCTTCCGCTCGAACTCTTTGCTGGAGATTCCCACTAGCTCGCTCAAAACGGCGCCGGAGTCGTGGAAACTGAGCGTTTGGTCAAAATCGCTTGCCACCAGGTATTGCTTTGCAATCTGAGTTGTCCCTTGCATAGACATCTCCTCCTCAAGCCTGTAACCCCAAACTCGTCTGTTTGATCGAGTTCCTTGGTCAGCTTAGTTTATGCAGTCATTGTTGCAGTAGAGTTTCTCGCCCATTGCATGACCGGGCACGCCAAACCAAGGCGGAAGAACACAGGCAGGTGAATTCTCGAATTTGTTTCGACTGTTGCATCTCACACCTTATCGTAACACATAGGCGCGGTTTTCATTCAATTCATTAAATTAATGCAACCCATAACTTCAGGCAGTCCGCCGCCAAACTGCCGTGCGGTGGAATGTGGGCTCCGGCGGGTGGAAGGAAGCCGGAACCATCCGCTGCTTTTTTCGGCCAGGACAGTTTTTGTTCGAAGCTGCCCGGCGCTCGAGCAACGGACTATTTTCCGGTGGGGTTGAAAGAGGCCAGAACGGTGGCGAAAACCTTCTTGTACTGCTCGTACTTTTCTTCGACGCTCCAGGCAGTGGCGATAAAAACGATGTCGCCGCGGCGGAAAGCCATCACACGATTCAGAACCGGGCCCAGGGAGTCGTCGGTGGTCTTCATCAGGACGTCTTCCACCTTGCGCTCCGGCAGGTCCAGCTGTTGCCGCGCAGCGATGGCGCCGTTGGCGCTCTTCGCGTACACGTCCACAACTGCGCTTGCCAGCTTGTCGCCCGGCACGCGCATATACTGGACGTTGACCCCAAGGTCATCCGCGCCGTTGGGATAAAACTCGATCATGGGAACCGGGCTCTCAGCGTCGTGGCTGAGTTGCCCGGGGTCATAGTCGCTCAAATGCGACTCCCAGCCGGTGGGAACGAGAATGTCCAAGCTGAACTTAGGATCGCCGAAGGGCGTGAACTGGTGGCTGCCAAAGCCCTTCGCCAATTCCTCCGCGGAAAAAAGCGAGCCGGTGGGAAGCTGGTCCTGAGCTGACTGCTGAGGAGAGCTGCCAAAGAGAGAAGAAGCGGCGGAAAGCAGGCACGTTAGAACGATACCAGGCAGTTTAATCTTCATAAAGTTGCTCCTCGCAAACGCTGAGAATCCTACCACAAATCCCCGTTCTGAGCCGGTTTTATGCGACGCGTACGGCGCGGGCCGACGCCCTGCCGAGTCAAGACAAAAAGCGTGTCATTCCGAGCGCAGCGAGGAATCCCGCTCTGCTTAGGTGCGGAGTGCGAACAAACATTCCGGGCGAGATTCCTCGCTGCGCTCGGAATGACGGCAACTTTTCAAGGCAGCCGCTCAGGCCACTCGCAGCCTTTCCACCTCTTGCTCGTCCAAGTCGATTCCCAATCCGGGAGCGTCCGGGATCTGGAGATAGCCGTCTTGGGCGTGCAACGTCTGGCGCGTAATCTTGTCGCGCAGAGTGGTTTCCTCCTCCGCAACAAACTCCACAATCAAAGCGTTAGGAATCGAATTCAAGAAATGCAGCGCCGCCGTGACGTTGATATAGGTCGTGAACCCATGATTGGCCACAACCAGCCCCCGATCATGAGCCAAGCTGGCGATCTTGAGCGCTTCCGTAAATCCTCCGCAGCGCGTCAGGTCCACTTGCACCACGTCGATCTTTCCCTTGTCCATCAACTCCAGGAACGACAGGCGGTTACTCTCTTCCTCGCCGGCGGCGATTCGTATCGAAGTGGAGTGGGAGAGCTTCGCGTAACCCTCGTAGTCATCAGGGCGAAGCGGCTCCTCCAGCCAGAAAATGTTGAACTCCTCGAAGGCGCGGGCTCTCTGCAACGCCGTCTTGGAATCCCAGACAAGACCGGCGTCGATCAACAAATCGGGGCCGTCTCCCAACCCCTTGCGCCCTTGCCTCACCAGGTCCACATCGGTCTTGGCGTCTTGGCCCATGGGATCCCATCCGAACTTCACCGCCTGGAAGCCCCGGTCGCGAAAACGCCTGGCCAGGTCGTGCGTGGCTTGGGGCGTGGCGCCGAAGAGGGAACTGGCGTAACAGCGCAGCTTCTTGTGGAAGCCGCCGCCCAACAATTTCCACACCGGCAACCCTAAGGCCTTGCCCTTGATGTCCCAAAGCGCCATGTCGATGCCGCTCATGGCATGAATGCCCACGCCTCTTCTGCCCCCGTAGATGTTGGCGCGGTACATCTTGTGCCACAGGTACTCCGTCTCAAATGGGTCTTCGCCTATGACGACCTCCCTTAGCCCGGTCGCAGTGGTGTGGCTGAAAGGGCCTTCAATCGCTCCCTTGACCGCCATCGGGGATGAATCTACCTCTCCGATACCGGTGATCCCCGCGTCCGTCATCACCTTGACGATGAGCGCGTCCTGGCCGCTGTCACATTGCGTCTTCACCTCCGGTTGGCGAAGGTAGATAGCCTCTACACCTGTTATTTTCATAATGGCAACCTTCTCAGGCCGAATTGGACTGCATGTTTACAAGATAACCCAGATTGACGTACAGTGTCGCGTTGGTTTTCCGACGACGACAGCTCCCGAAAGGATCTTTTATGAATCCCCTATCGAGACGTGAAATGCTGGCTTCCTTGCTGGTGGTACCGGCTGCACTCCGTGCTGATGAGGAGTGGTTCCCCCTCTTTGACGGCCGCACTCTGCACGGATGGAAGCCCGGTGAGAACAAACACTCCTTCCGGGTTGCGGACGGGCGGATCGCCGCCGGCGGAGCGCGCTCACACCTCTTCTACAACGGACGGATTCGTAATGCGAGCTTTAAGAACTTCGAGCTCAAGGCGGAGTTCATGCCTTCCGCGGGAGCGGAGTCCGGCATCTACTTCCACACCGCGTTCCAGGCCAACGGATGGCCGGAGAAGGGGCTCAAGGTCCAGATTAACAATACCTACACGGGCGACGGTGATCACAGCGAGCGCAACAAAACCGGCTCTCTTTATGGCGTGCGCAACATTTATAAGGCTTCGGCGAAAGACAATGAATGGTCTGAGTTGCACATCCTGGTCCATGGCAAGCGGGTACAAGTTCAGTTGAACGGAACGCCGCTGGTGGACTACCTCGAGCCGGACCCACCGGCCGTAGACTCCGATCATCCAGGGCGGGTCCTGGGGAGCGGCACCTTCGCCCTCGAATGCCACGGTCCGGACTCGAAGGTTCTGTTTCGCAACATCCGTGTTAAGCCGCTGCCGGACAACCTTGTCGCAGACATGCCTGATCCGCCTGAAATGGACGCCATCTATCGCGACCTGCTGTGGCTGCAAAGCCGGAACATCCCTGCACTGGATTGCCACATTCATCTGAAGGGAGGGCTGACGCTGGAAGAGGCGCTCGCGAACTCGCGCCGAGTCGGCATCCAATATGGAATCGCCATCAACGGCGGACTCGGTTTTCCCACCACCAATGACGCGGCCGCTGAGGAATATCTCAAGAGCATGCAGGGCCAACCCTGCTTCGTAGCGCTGCAGGGGGAGGGTCGCGAATGGGTAACGCTGTTCTCGAGGGAAACGGTGGCTAAATTCGATTACATCTTTACCGACGCCATGACCTGGAGCGACGACAGCGGCAAGCGCATGCGCCTTTGGATCAAGGAGGAAGTCGGAGAGATCGGAGACAAGCAACGGTTCATGGATATGCTGGTCAAGCGCGCGGTTGGAATCCTCGATCACGAGCCGATTGACATCCACGCCAATCCCACCTTTCTGCCGGACGTTATCGCGGCCGAGTACGATCAACTGTGGACTCCCGAGCGCATGCAGAAGCTGATCGATGCCGCCAAAAGGAACGACATCGCCATCGAAATCAGCAACCGCTACCGGCTGCCCAGCCCGGCGTTTATCAAATTGGCCAAGAAGGCAGGCGTTAAGTTTTCGTTTGGCACCAATAACGGTGACAAGAACTTGGGCCGTGACGAGTACGGCATAGAAATGGTGAAGGAGTGCGGGCTCACGTGGCAAGACATGTTCCTTCCCAAACCTGACGGCGAAAAGGCGGCGCAACGGAAAGGAATGTCGTAACTACAGTGACGAGTGACAAGTGACGAGTGACGAGCAAGAAACTCGCGCGGAGTAACCGCAGGGACCGCGCTTGCCGCTCACTTCTTGCGTCTTAATTCTTATTTCTTACCTCTGCTCGTCACTCGTCACTTGGCACTCGTCACTTCTTGGGTGGTTCCCATAGTTCGATGCGGTTGCCTTCCGGATCCATGATCCAGGCGAAGCGGCCATACTCATGGTCCTCGCGATGAGGGTCGACCTCGACGCCTTCTTCACGAAGTGCGGCCAGCAACCCATCCAAATCCTCCACAATAAAGTTCATCATGAAGCTGGATCGGCTGGGATTGAAATACTCTGTGTCCTTCCGGAAGATCGCCCAGACGGTCATGCCGGGTTTTTGGGGGTCGTCGGCATAACGCCAGTTGAAACTGACGGCCTCCTGCCCTTCGCGTCGAACGCCAAGATGCTTCTCGTACCAACCGTAGAGTTTCTCGGGATCGTCCGACTTGAAGAAGATCCCTCCCAGCCCGGTGACTCGCTTCATGATCGCGCTCCTTTAACGGAAGTGGGGGTGAGCAGGCCGCGGCTTTCCCGTCCAGAAGCCATACGCTCGAAGCATCGCCAAGTTGGCGGGTTTGGTCAAGCAAGAAGTGTCGCCGTGGCTCACCCTGCGGCGTACAAGGAAGAGACGACGCCGTTGAGGCGGGATTCGGCGGCTTCGAGCGCGGACGACGTGCGGGCGGTCATGCAGGCGTCAACTGCGCCCAGCAGCGCGTGCAATTCACGGCCAGTCTTACAGACTGGGATGCTCAACTCGTCAAGCCACCGGTCAGAAACCTGGAACACATCTCCCGGCCTTGGGCGGTGGCCGGTTGCGAGCAACTCCTGGGCGTTCATGGAGTTCAAAAACGCCAGCAGATACTGCAAGACTAAAGGCGTCTGCGCCTCGCGTCCCAGCAAACTGCTCAAGCGGCCTCGAAACTCTTCACAGGCCTGGCGCGTGCCGTCACTGACGGCCAGGCACAGGCAGGAATCTTGAATCCCAATCCCTTCTTCATCGAGGGAGAAGCGAACATGAGGCGTCAACCGTGGAGAAATGATCTTGGGCCTGCCGGAGATTACCGCCGGGTCACGCGGCCAGATGAACTCGTACCAGGCGCGGCCAAACTGGCGCAGATTGCGTTTCTTGAACGTTCGGTTCGAAAGCTGGGCGTAGAACTTCAGCAGGTACTGTGCGGCTTGAGGGGACTTGACCAGACCCAAAGTGTCCCGGCGGCGCTCAAAAAGCCACTCGATACTGCGCGGGTTCAGTCCGAATCGCCGTAGCAACTCTCGTTCAAACTCATCAACGGGATGCTCAAAGTCGAGGGCATCGAGCGCGAACGGCTTCGTACGCGCAAAGGCGGGATGCCAGCCGCCATACTGGTCTTGGACGTAGGGATACAGAATGACATTGGCTCCCCACTGCGGCCGCCATGATTGGGTCTCACGCCCTTTGATAATCGGATGGACCAGCGCCCTTTCCAGGCCGAGTTCGGTGGCACGGGATTCTGTCATGAGAAAGACCGAGAGGCAGCCTTTGCCGCCCACCGTCACGCCCTGGCTTGGCTCGAGCAACTGCACCACGCTCGGCCACTCGGGCCGGGTTCGAATCTTGAATTCCTGGGCTGCAAGGAGCCATCGGCGCCCCCCGAACCCACGCAGCCTCGCAAGTGGAAACCGAAAAGCCGTGAAGAAGTCTTGCTCGAGAGGCTCTCCCGCGTTCTCGACCAGCGCAATGCCTCGCCGGACGGTTGAAACAACCTGGCCGCGCCGGTCGTGCTTGCTCGTCGCTCTGGACCACGCCTTGTGGGAGGACAGCAAGACGATCGCCTGCTCACCCTCGCAGGCCGAACGCTTTTCGAACACGCCAATGCAAGGAATGTTCATAGCACCGAAGAAAAGCTTTCCGAACGGGTTGAGATCGATGAGATAGCGAAGGCTGGCCTGCTCGGCCAGCTTGCGGCGGAGGCCGATGACGTGAATGGCCCGGCCGTGCACGTACTCGATGTGAGGCGCCGCCCAATCCTTGTCGATGAAACTACCCTGGGTTACGAGCGCCACCGTACCGCCGGGCTTCAGCCATCGGAGTGCCCGGTCATAGAACAGACCGTAAGCATCAAGTTTGCCAGTGTAGGTATCGCGGTACTCCGCGGCAAGCCGCTCTTTGTAGTGCTTGTCGAAGATGGGGGCCAGGCGTCCTTTGAGTAACCCGCCCCAGGGCGTATTCCCCACCACCAAATCGAATTTCCGTTCGGCATCGTAGTTTGCGCGCGAACCCCTCAAGGGAGTCATCGTGCGAGCGCTCTCCGCCGGCGGCAACAGTGAGTCCCCCAGGAAGATCGCAGGGTCAACGCGGAAGCTCCGGCTGTGCGTGCGCGCTCGCGCGCAAAGGGGCAGGACCGCGAAGAGAACGTTGATGAATGTTAGGAAGGTTGCAAAAGGATGAATATCGATGGCGCAGAGGTTCTTTACGACGATCTGCAACATCTCGCGCGCCCGTTCCCCTTTCGGAAGGTCGTGGGCGTAAAGGTGGCGATGGCATGCTTGGGTACTATCCTCGAGGTGTTCTAGAAGCCGCCCCAGGGCGCTAATCACAAACGCACCAGAACCCGCGGCCGGGTCGAGCAGGGACTTCTCGCAGAGGCGTTCGACTTCTCCCCGGTAACCGGCGAGGTCGAGAGTCAGGTCCACAAGTTCCTGGGGAGTGTAGTATCCGCCTAATTGCTGACGCTCCTCGTCAGAGAGGCAGTGCTGATCGATATCCCTCCAGAGGTCCAGGTCCACGCCGCTCATCTCGTACGCACGGAGTAGGTAAAGCATTCTCTCGTCTGCGGCATGGAGCTGCTCTTTGAAGCGTTGCGCGCGTTCGCGCTCCGATTCGGAAAGCCCGTTGCGCAGGCTCTGCCGCCACCAATCAAACTCACCCAACTCATACACCGGGGGAGCGAGTTCCCGCATCTCCGGCTCGTTAATGCCTTGATCTTCGCCGATGCGGCAAAGCAGCAGGCGGGCTGCGTAAACGTAGGCCGTCTGCGTCGCGCATTCGCGCCCCGCACCCGCCGCCAGGCCCCCGTCAACGGCGCGGAAACAATTGAGCATGTCGGAAAAGATCTGCTGAAGATCGGCGACTCGGTCGCGGAGGGCGCGGCTGAAAGCCTCAACGAGATGCGGCTCTTGGCGTGTCAGCTTATGGCGATGAGAGGTGCACGGCATAGTATTCATAGCCGCTCATGGTCTCACTCCGAGGGGAGTTCGGCCGGGCCTCGCAGGAACGGATTGACCACAATCACTGCGTCCAGTTCCTGGTCGGCCTGCAAATCCTCAGTCAGCAGGTATCGACACGAAGCAGACTTGGCCGCGGCCACAATGAGTGCGTCCCAGAAGGAAATCTGATACCGGTCCTGAATTCTCCAACCGTCCTCCAGAAGCAGCGAGTCCGCAGCCACCGGTCGCCACGCCAGCAGGTCCCGAACCTCGGCACGCGCCTGCGCCCGCGCACTCGGCCACTTTTTCGTGACCTTCACATAAAACTCTTGCAGGACCTGATAACTGACCCGCCCGCGGCCGCTCTTCCACAACTCTGCCCGCCAGGCATGGGCCGCCTGTTGCTTCCTCAGGTCGGCCGTGTCCAAGGCGTATATCAGGACGTTCGTGTCAACGAAGATTGGCGCGGTCATGAGCCTCCTCGCGGGACAGATATCGGCCGTCCGTACTCAGGAAAGGCTGGCGCGCGAGGGCCCGGCGCATCGCACGCTGGTAGCCTTCCTTCTCGATCATTCTCTCCTTGAGGAATTCCCCCAGCAGACGTGAGACACTTATATCCTGGCGTGCAGCCTCAAGGCGCGCCCAGCGAGCGACAGGTTCCTCGAGCGTAATGGTGACGTTTCTCAAACGGGATCTCATAACACGAATATAGTGTTACACTGGGTCCGTGTCAAGCGGTTGACGGGGGCATTTGGCTTTCAGCCGTGCGGATAGCGCACGCCTACTCTTCGCATCTGCGGTTCATCCGCCAAGTCCCAACTTCAAAGCAGTCCCTCATGTTCGGCAGCTGACGAATACCCAGAGACCATGAAAATGGGCCGACGGTGGACGGATGTGGTGCGGGCGTCCCGCCCGCTGTGGCACGGGCATCCTGCCCGTGCGCGGGAGCGGGGCGCTCCCGCGACCGCGGGCGGGACGCCCGCGTTACGATTTTCAGAGCAGACCTTGCGAACTGGGTCTGCGCTGCCCGGTTTAGGGGGTGCCTGATGCTATACTGGGGAGGTTGTTGCCTAGGTGACGAATCGCGTCGGCGGAATCGAGGCACAGAGATGAGCGAGCGTGTTGCGGGAAAGGTAGCTGTTGTCACGGGAGCGGCGTCGGGCATGGGGCGCGCCGGCGCCACGCTTCTGGCTGCGGAGGGTGCGAAAGTTGTGGTGGCGGATATCAACGAGGCGGGCGGGGCACGAGTCACGCAAGCGATTCGAGACGCAGGCGGGGAAGCGACATTCACGTCTTTGGATGTACGGAGTCTGGACAGCGTGAAATCGATGGTGCAAACAACGCTTTCACACTATGGCCGGATCGACGTGCTCTATCACAACGCCGTGGATGTGCGTTTTGTGAACGAGGAGGATCGACGCTTGACCGAACTTTCCGAAGAGACCTGGGAGCGCATGATCGATCTTATCTTGTCCGGCACGTTTCGATGTTGCAAGCATGTTGGCCGCCAGATGATTGCGCAACATTCCGGCTCGATCATCCTTTCTGCTACGGATGATGCTCTCATCGGATGCGCCGGCCTCGACGCGTATACGGCCGCTAAAGGCGGCGTAGTCTCACTGACTCGTTCCTTCGCCGCAGGCGTGGGCAAGGAAGGCGTGCGGGTCAATGCCATTTGTCCCAGCTTCGTCTCCACCGAATCGCAACTCGCCTGGATGAAGACCGATCAGGCTAAAACCGTCATGGCGGCGCTGCATCTTCTGCCAATTGCTACTCCCGAGCAGATCGCACCCTTCGTGGTTTACTTGGCCAGCGACGAGTCGTGCGTTGTCACCGGCGGGGTCTTCCCGATTGACAGCGGTTATATGGCCTTCAAAGCCAACCTCGACGTCATGGGCACGATGAACCTCCTGTCGTAACGCCAGCGTGCTTTTCAGCTAAGCGGCTTCTAGCCATGCCGCCTGCCAACGAGCCGTAGGGATTGAAAAGCGGGGCTGCGCCACCGGCAGTAGGACATGAAGTGTGAAGGTCGGCATGGCATTTCCCTGCGCTGTAGTGTTAAAATCCCTCTATGCAGAACTGGAAGGAACGGATCGCTGTGAACCCGCGCGTCTGTCACGGCAAGGCCTGCATCCGAGGAACGCGGATCATGGTTTCCGTGATCGTTGACAACATAGCCGCTGGTCTGTCCCGCGACGAGATTCGATCCAGTTATCCGGCTCTAACCCTGGCGGATATCGACGCCGCCCTCTTTTACGCCGCTGAACTGACACGTGAGGGAACGGTGGAATTGCCTCTGCAAGTCAACGCTTGAAATTCAAAATCGACCAGAACCTTCCGGGCGAATGTGCCGTATTGCTCCGCCAAGCGGGTTTTGAAGCGGACACTGTGGACGACGAGGGCCTCAGCGGCGCCGAGGACTGGGACCTCGCAGAGCGCACACGCAGCGGCGGACGTGCGTTGCTGACCCTAGATCTAGGTTTTTCTGACATTCGGTCGTACCCGCCCCAACAATATACCGGCATCGTCGTTCTCTGCTCCAAGGCTCAAGACAAAATCACGCTGATCTCCATGTTACGGCGCCTCATCCAGGTGTTGCGAGAGAGGCAGCCTGAGGGGCAACTCTGGGTCGTTCAACGGGACCGCATCCGTTTCCGAGAGGATTGAACCCTCCCCTCGAAGATTGGCCACAAAAGCCTCACAACCCAGCTTCGCTGCGGTCAGGCCGCACGGCTTATTCCACCTCCGATCCTGAAAACCCGACTGGGCATTGCGCGTCGAAGAAGGAACATATATATTGGGGATATCTCACAGGGTCAACGGTAAAAATCCGTTCGAGTTCCGCGTTGGTGGGCGGGGGAGGCGTAGTGATGCGGATTTACAAACGAATTCCTATTGTCGCCTTGCTTTGGTGCATTGTCGTCGCTACGCCGCATCTGCAGTCTACAGCGCTCTGGGCGCAGACGCCGGATGAAGTAGATAAGCATACAGCAAGTCTTCCGCCCGATCAGCGCGCCTACGAACGCTTCCGCTTTTGGAGAACCCAACTCCCACCGGAACAGCAGCGCGATCCCAATTTGATGACGCGCTATCGCGCCTACCTCAAGTCACGAGGCCGCTCCGATGCCGAAGCCGATGCTGAAGTCAAACTGGTGAATGAGCGGGGCTCGCGGTCTGAAATCGAGCGCTGGAACCGGATCCTCACCGCGGAGAAACCGCACTTTAGCACCAAGCCCAACGCTTTCCTGGTCGAAATCGCCAGTGCCCGCAAGCCAGGAACAGCGCTCGATGTCGGGATGGGACAGGGTCGCAACAGCATCTGGCTTGCGCAGCAGGGATGGGACGTTACGGGGTTCGATCCTGCTGAAAAGGCGGTCGCACTGGCGTTGGAAAACGCCCGGAAAGCGGGAGTGCAGATCAAGACGGAGGTCAAGGGGATGGAAGATTTCGACTTTGGCGAGAGCCGCTGGGATATGATCGTCCTCAGTTATGTGGGAGCGCGTGAGATGCCCGACGTAATTCAGCGCGCTCTCAAGCCGGGCGGAGTTGTCGTCGTCGAGGCCTTCCACCGCGATGCCACCAAAGGCAGTTCGATTGGCGGGGCAGTGGTCTTTGACACCGGCGAACTGCCGGCCCTTTTCCCCCGCTTGCGTGTCGTACGCTACGAAGAACCACTAGCCACCGCGGACTTCGGACTGGACCAAGTGCGCCTGGTGAGATATTGCGGCGAACGTCCGGAATGAGCACATTCTCTGGCCTAGCGTGCCTGTTGTTGAACCTGGGCTTCCCAACTTGAAGGCACAGGCGTCCATTGGCGGGTGAACTCGTCGCTGAGGGTCAAAGCGACGAGGATGGCGAACCACACGAAGGCGGCGAGAAGGGCCATCCGCATAAGGCCGGAACTCCACCGCAGGTGCATGAAGAAGAGAACCACCAGCGAGGCTTTGCAGACTGCGATGGCCAGGGCTGCGAGGGTATTCCATTTGCCGAGGTCGATGAACGCCACGCCTGTGGTGAGCGCGGTCAACCCGATGAGCCCAGCGAAAACCAGGAAATAGAGCTTTTTGTGTACGATGTGGCCGACCATCAGTAGCGTCCTCCGATCAAGTACAGTAACGGGTAGAGAAAGATCCAGACGATATCTACGAAATGCCAGTAGAGACCTGAGACCTCGACCGGGTTGTAGCGCTGCGGCGAAAATCTCCCGCGACCCGCCATGATAATAAGCACGGTGAGGATTCCCGCGCCGATCACCATGTGCAAGGCGTGAATTCCAGTCAAGAAGAAATAGAAGCAGAAGAACAGCTCGAGGTGCCGCGAATCCGGCCCGTGGAATGTCCAATTCACCCCAGGGGCAAACCCTTCCAAGTAATCGTGTCTCCACTCCAGTCCGAGTTTGATGCCGATGAAGGCCAGGCCCAAGAGTAAGGTAAGCACCAGGAAAGTGATCAGGAGTTTCTTCTTGCCCAATTGGGCGGCGCGCACGCCCAGGGCCATGGTCAAGCTGCTGCACAACAAGACGGCTGTATTGGCGGCCCCAATTTTGACATCAAGCAGCCGGCTCCCGGCCTCGAAGGCTGACAGATAGAAATTCCGGTAAATGATATAGGCGGTGAACAAGCCGCCGAAGAACATGACCTCCGTAGCCAGGAACACCCACATGCCAAAGCTCGAAGATTCGTGCTGCTGCTCGAGGTCGTCGAATTGTTCCGCCAGTGCGGCGCTGCTATGCAACTTGAGTCTCCTCCGTTCCGTACGCGTACGCTTCTTCCGTCACCTTGGGGGTTTCCTCGAAGTTCTCGGTGGGAGGCGGGGACGGCGTTTGCCATTCCAGGCCCTTAGCGCCCCAGGGATTCGGCCCCGCCACCGGGCCATAACGCATTGACCAAACCATGTAAACCAAGGGGATCAGGTAGCCCACCCCCAGGATCGACGCGCCGGCGGATGACATCACATTCAACACTTGGAACTCCGGCGCGTACACTGCGTAGCGGCGCGGCATTCCCAGGTAGCCAAGCATGTACTGAGGGAAGAAGGTCAGATTGAAGCCGATGAAAATGATCGCCGCCGACAATCGCGCCCAACCATCCGGGTACATCCGTCCGGAGATCTTGGGCCACCAATAATGAATGCCGCCCAGGTAACCCATCACCGCCCCGCCCACCATGATGTAGTGGAAGTGGCCCACCACGAAATAAGTGCCGTGCACATGCGCGTCAACGGCCAGCGTGGCGAGGAACAGGCCGGTCAAGCCGCCCATCGTAAAGAGGCCGATGAAGCCCAGCGCGTAAAGCATGGGCGCCTGGTAAGAGACCGACCCTTTGTAAAGAGTGGCGGTCCAGTTGAAAACCTTGACGGCGGAGGGGATGGCCACCAGAAAGCTCAGCACCGAGAAGACAATCCCGGCATAGATGGATTGTCCGGCGACGAACATGTGGTGTCCCCAAACCAGGAATGAAATCACTGCGATGGCCACGCTGGAGAAGGCAATGAAGCTGTACCCGAAGATCCGCTTCTTTGAGAAGGCAGTCACGAGTTCACTGATCACTCCCATCGAAGGCAAAATCATGATGTAAACCGCAGGGTGGGAATAGAACCAGAAGAGGTGCTGGAAGAGGATGGGGTCGCCACCCACTGCGGGATCGAAGACTCCCACGTGGAAGACTCTCTCGAGCGCCACAAGTGTGAGGGTGATGGCAAGGACGGGGGTGCCCAGAATCTGGATAATGCTGGTGGCGTAGATAGCCCAGAGAAAGAGCGGCAGGCGGAACCACGTCAGGCCGGGGGCGCGCATCTTGTGAATGGTGACCACGAAGTTCAGCCCGGTCAAAATCGAGGAGAAGCCGGCGATGAACACTCCCAGGGCAGCAGAAATCACCTGCGTATTGGCGTACGTGGTACTCAGCGGCGTGTAGAAAGTCCAGCCGGTGTCCACTCCCCCGGCAATCACCGCATAAAGAGTGAACAACCCTCCCACCATGAAAACATACCAGCTCAGCAGGTTGAGTCGAGGGAACGCCAGGTCGCGCGCCCCAATCATCAACGGGACAAGGAAATTCCCGAGCACGGCCGGAATGGAGGGGATCAAAAAGAAGAAGACCATGATGATCCCGTGCATGCTGAAGAGTTTGTTGTAGGTTGCCGGCTCGAGCAACGCGCCTTGAGGTGATATCAGATTCAAGCGCATCAGCACCGCCGCCGCCCCGCCGATAAAGAAGAAAAACGTGATTGACGCAAGGTAGAGCATCGCGATGCGTTTGTGGTCCGTGGTCAATAACCATGATTTGATGCCATAGCTGGCGTTCAAATAATGGACGCGTGATTCGATGCCGGGTTCAACAACCGCCGTTCCCATTTCGTAATGACCTTTCCTTTCTTCGTCCCTGCGTCTGGCCCCGAAAAGGCCGAAGTCCATAGCCCCGACGAGGCCCTGCTCATGGCCCTTTCGGAACGGGAACGGTAGCCGGAGACTGCTGTCCCCCGACGGTTTGGTTCCCGGCCCCTTGCCTGCCACCCTCCAGGCTTGGAGGGTAGCTGGTTGGCTTGCCGGGTTGGCCCGCTCCGCCGGAACTGAGCGATTTGATGTAAGCCAAAAGCTGCAGTATTTGTTCCTCCGTGACCTGGCCTTTATAGGTCGGCATGAGAGGCTGATATCCAGCTACGATCTTGGCCGAGGGATAGAGAATCGACTCCCGGATGTAGGCTTCGTCGGCCGTCACGGTGGTCCCGTCGGTGAGTTTGACCTGGCTGCTAAAGAGGTTGACAAACGGTGGTCCCTTGCCGGTCCCATGGCAGGTGATACAGGCCAGTTGTTCGTAGAGTTTGGCGCCCGCAGAGACCATCGACTCGCCCCGGATACCGCCGCTCAGCCACTGCTCGTAGTCATCCGGCGACATGACGATCACATAGCCGCCCATGACGGCGTGATTGGTGCCGCAGTATTGATTGCAGAAGAAGTGGTACCGCCCCGTGCGGGTGGCCTCAAACCAGATGCTGGTGTACATTCCCGGCACGACGTCTTTTTGAACCCGGAAGGCGGGCACATAGAAATTGTGAATCACGTCTTCGGAGGTCATGGTCAACTTGATGGGGCGGCGGACAGGCACGTGCAGCTCGTTGATCTCCATCGGTCCTTCAGGGTGCTGTAGCTTCCACATCCACTGCTTCCCCACGACGAAGATCTCCGTGGCCGCCTCCGGCGGGCGTGAATTCCTGATAAACAGGCTCGATCCCCACAAGAAAGTGACCGCGCAGATGCCCAGAGGGATGATCGTCCAGATCACCTCGAGCGGGAGATTCCCTTCCACTTGAGTCGCCTTGGTTTCTGCCGAGCGGCGCCGGTATTTGATAGCGAGATAGAAGATGGTCAGAAAAATGAGCGCGGTGAAAAACAAATCCACCGCAGTCAGGAAATAGTAAAGATGATCGACACCGCGCGCGATGGTGGAGGCTTGTTCAGGCCGTATGGGAAACCCTTGCCACATTCCGTGTAGTCACCTTCCATCCTGCAAATCGAAAGAGTCAACAGTTGACAGTCAACAGTCGACAGTGAATGACCGCTTGCCGTCCCCTCGGGTGGCTCGCCGATTTCACAGTCCACTGGCCGGTTGGCGGCTCCTGGAAAGCATCAGGATCAGCCCGCCGATAGAGAGAATCGTCAGCAGCCCCGAAATCTGAATAATGCGCGAAATGATCACGCCGTACTTACCGGTCGCGGGATCATAGCGGCAGCAGAACAAGAGCACCTCATCCACCGGCGAACCAATTTTGTTTGCGGAGGCCTCGACTAAACCCAGGCGGAGGTCGCGCGAGGGATAGTAAATTCCGTAGAAATAACGTGCGATTCGGGCCTGAGGCGTCAGGAGCATGATCCCGGTGGCATGAACGAACTGCTTGGCCTGCGGGTCGTATCTGTACCGGAAGCCCACGGCATGCGTGAGTTGCTGAATCTCAGCTTCGTCCCCAGTGAGAAAATGCCAGCCGGCTTCGGCTCCCTTACGGCCGTAGAGACCGACATAAACCGCCTTCTTGGCGGCGGCGAGCTCAACCGTATCATGCGGATCAAAGCTGACGGTCAGGACGTCGAACTCGCGACCGACGGTGAACTTGACTTCCTGCAAACTGTGCAGCAGCCCATTTTCGGCCATCGTGCACAGCATCGGACAATCGAAATAAACCAACGATAGGATGACAGGTTTCTTGCCGAAGTAATCGCCCAGCCTCACCGTTTTGCCGAATTCGTCACGAAAGTGCAGGTCGAGAGGAACTTGCTCATTCAGCCTTTGGTCGATCCCGATGCCTTGCAGGAGTGGCGGAAGAACCTTCGAATTGCCCAGGGGCGACGGAGTTCCTGCCTGTGGCAACGCGGGAGCCTGCCCTGCCTGGGCCCAAGGCGCGAGTGCCACTGCCAGAACTCCTGGGAGCAGGACCATCCACCAGCGCCAGGCAAAACCGCGTCCTTGTCTTTGAACTTCCGTCCGAAGTCTCTTCCACCCTTTGATATTTGCCAGAATATTCACGGCCTCGCCTTTCTTGCTTTGGAACCGTAGCCCTTAAGAAACAGAATTGGCATTCTGAGAGATAGGCGTTGTCATTCTGAGCGTAGCGAAGCATCTCAGCAGTTTGTGCCGGGTCCACCGATCCAAAAGACAACTGCTGAGATTCTTCGCTTCGCTCAGAATGACAGCCAGAGTGCCCCAGTGTTACGTAGACTCGTCATCAGCCGGGCAACGCTTTTCCGTTATTGGGAGACTTCCCCGGCGATTTGGGCGTGCCTTCTTTCTCGGGAGTCGTCGCGCGAACCGGGAATCCCCGCTGAAGTAGAATATCCATAGCCCGTTCGATTGGAATCCTCACAACGCCCGCCTGCCGATCCACCCATCCGTAGCTATTCAAAATTCCGTCCTGCGCCGCCTTGTACTGCTTCAGGTCCATTGGCGCCGTGACTTGCAAGCGCGGCTCGGGCGGAAGCGTCCGGACATCTTCAAATGGGGATGCCGGGGGACCTAATCCCTGGTGACCGACAAAGTAACGAAACACCACGCGACTGACGACAAGACCCGCAATGACCACAAGGGACAGACCGGCGCCGAAGATCAGCAAATTGCGAATGCTCGCATCGCTCGTTTCGTGGCCGTGTTTCGGCTGTTCGTCAGGCATGCTGCCATCCCCTAACAGTAACTACTCGCTTCCCTCTCCGAGAATCGCTTTTTCTTTGTGTTCTCTGTGGCTAAGAAAAGACTCAACACAGAGGTAACGGAGGTCCTCTGTGTCCTCCGTGTTGAAGCTCTGGGAGCACAGAGAACACTGAGAAATTCTCCTTGGTCGCGGCCCCGGCCTCGTGTTGTGTTACCCATGATGACCGACGACCTCCATGCGGGGATCGTGCAGCGGCAGCAATGGCCGGCTCTTCAGATTCCCCATGAACCGCCAGAACCAAATCCCGCCTATACCGAGAAGCGCCACCCAGTCCATCCAGTGAAACTGAGGGCCCGCCCGTTCGTAGGCCGGAACCGTCAGCCAGAAGATATCCACCACGCTCATGACGATCTGAATTGCAGCGACGATTCCCAGCCAGCGCGTCCTGCGGGTGACAAAGCGCGATAAGAGCAGAAGAAAAGGCACGGCAAAATGAAAGACGACGAGCGCCAGCGCCACCCAGGCCCATCCCCCCGTGGCCCGGCTGACGTACCACGGAATCTCGTCCTGCAAGTTGCCCGACCAGATGATGAGGTATTGGGAGAAAGATAGATAAGCCCACAACATGGTGAAGGTAAGGAGCAGGTTCCCATAGTCATTCAAGACCCGCTTGGATAACAGGCCCGCGAAGGGCTTGTGATTGGAAAGCAGGATAACGGCAACGGTCACAATCGACATCGCTGCCAACCCTTCCGTGACCATGAAGATCATTCCGTAGATCGTCGAGAACCAGTGGGGCTCGAGGGACATCACCCAATCGACGGAGGCATAGGTAACCGTCAATCCGAAGATGACCAGGCCAGGCCCGCTTAAACTTTGGAGACGCTGTGTTAGTTCCGGCTTGGCGGTCTCGTCTTGCTCGCGGGACCACTTGTTGAGGAAGTACGCCATCACCATCCAGACGACGAAATAGATCGCAGTCCGCACAATGAAGAAGCGAACATTCAAATACGGCGCCTTGTATTGCAACATCGAGTCAAGTTTGACTTTTTCCGGATCCGCCCAACTGTAAAGGGCGCGCAGGCCAAACAGGAGAGGCAGTACGAAAACAGCCATCAAGTAGAAATTCAGCATCCCCGATTCCAGGCAGCGTCGAAGCGGGAAACCCCACCGGCCGCCAACCAGGTGATGCAGCATCAGAATCGCCGAACATCCAAGCGCCACACCGACCCAAAACACAAACGCCAACAGATAGGAGCGGAAAAACTGAGTGGGGCTGGTATAGGCGCCTGCCGCGCAGAGCGCCAGGGCAACCGCGCCGACGGCCAGCGAAGCATTCTGGAAGCGGTTGAAGCCGGGTTGAAAAGACTCTTCAGAACTCATTTAGCCTGTCCTGTTAATCGCTCTTTCTCTTGTGCCGGCACATCGTCAAGCGCCGCGTGTTGGCTCAACTGCAACGCTCGAACGTACGCGACGATCGCCCAACGGTCTTGAGGATCAACGCGCGCCGCGTAGCTGTACATGGCGCCGTAACCGTTGGTGATGACATCGAAGAAATGCCCGGCAGGCGCTTTAACCAATCGGTCAATGTGATAAGAAGGCGGGGGCGGAAAACCTCTCTGGACGACTAATCCCCCCCCGCTGCCCGTGTAGTCGTGACAGGGCGAGCAGTAAATGTTGTATCGTTCTCGTCCCCGCTCGAGAACCTGGCGTGTGATCGGGAACGGAAAGAGATCCGCGGGCTCACCGTTCACCTTTCCGCTATACAGCAATTCGTCGGCCCTCAAATGGCCGTGCGCCACGGTGCCGGGAACTTCCGGCCGTGCGGACCTGCCGTCGCCAAAGAAGTTGCTTGAGTCGAGCGGCTTGTACTTCGGTTGCACGTGCATGTCCAAGCGACAGGCAAATAGAAACAGTCCACAGAAAGCCAGACAGGCCCAACGCAGCGCGGCGACGCTTGGAACATAGCCCTCTCCCTTGGGGAGAGGGTGGACCGCGGCCGGCGACTTCATCAGCCGGCGCGGGCCGGGTGAGGGCTCACCTGAACTGCGGCGAGAGAGTAACGCGACTGAGCCACCCCTCACCCGGCTCGCTACGCTCGCCACCCTCTCCCCAAGGGAGAGGGCTGTACGCACACGCCTGGCGGCCATCTTGTGATTGCTGTTACGACTCAATTTCTACAACCCCTTTGGTTTTCAGCGTGGCCAGGAATTCCTTCGTCTTCTGCAAATCGAATTTCGGGTCTCGCGCCTTGATGCACAGGAAGAATCGGTTTCGAGTGGCCAACTCGAAGTGCGGAACGTTGAAGACCGGATGGTAGGGAGTGGGCAAGCCATTGAGCGCGAGCATCCCGAATACCGTCGCCAGGCCCGCGCAGAGAATCGTCAATTCGAACGTAATCGGGATGAAGTTCGGCCAACTGTTATAGGGCTTGCCCCCGATGTTCAGGGGATAACCGAAAACGTTCGGCCAGTATTGCAGGAAAAAGCCCCCGGAGCATCCGATCAGCCCTCCGATCAAACAGATGAGCGGGACGCGCGTGAAACGAAAACCCACCGCATCCGCCAACCCTTCGACCGGAAACGGAGAGAATGCGTCCATGCGGCGGTATCCAGCCTCGCGCGCGCGCTGGGCGGCGATGAGAAGTTCGTCCGAGTTTTCGAATTCGGCCATCAAGCCGTAAATCGCGTGTCGTTTCATATGAAAGAACGGGGCTGGGGACTAGGGGCTGGGGAGCTTCCCGTTCAGATTTCCCTTTTCTCCCCAGCGACTGCGCACTGCCTTCAGCCGACTGCTTACCACTCTTACTGTTTTCCCGCACCTCACTTGTCACTCGTCACTGACTCTTCTCCTCGGCCACCTTATGCACCAATTCGCGCATCTCAAAGATCGAAATCATGGGAAGGTAGCGGATGAAGAGCAGGAACAAGGTGAAGAACAGTCCGATGGTGCCAATGAAAGTTGCCAAATCCCATATCGTGGGGTAGTACATTCCCCAGGCGGAGGGCATGAAGTCTCGATGCAAACTGGTCACGACGATCACGAAGCGCTCCAGCCACATCCCGGTCTGGATCACAAGCGAGATCAGAAAAAGAGCCAGTACATTGCGACGGATGCGCGACGACCAGAGAAGCGTCAGGGGAATGGCAATATTGCAGGCAATAAGAGTCCAATAAATAGGAGCGTAAGGGCCGGTCATGCGATTCATGATCATGTACCGGTCGTAGGGATTTCCGCTGTAAAAGGCCATGAACGTTTCCATCATGTACCCATAGGCCACGATCATGCCGGTGGCCAGCAACATCTTCCCCATGTTGTCGAGATGGCGTGTGGTGACGAAGTCTTCCAGCTTATAAAAATAGCGAAGAGGAATTGCCAGCGTCAGGACCATGGCGAAGCCCGAATAGATGGCGCCCGCAACAAAATAGGGCGGGAAAATGGTGCTGTGCCAACCGGGCACGATGGCAACCGTGAAATCAAAGCTCACGACCGTGTGCACGGAGACAACCAGCGGCGTGGCCAACCCGGCGAGTAATAACGATGCCATCTCATAATTTCGCCAATGGACGGCCGACCCGCGCCAGCCCATGGCCAGTACGCCATAAACAATCTTAGCCAGGCGCTGCTTAGCGCGGTCGCGCAGGGTGGCCAAGTCGGGAATCAGCCCCACAAACCAAAAGAGCAGGGAAATGGTGGCGTAGGTGGACACTGCGAAGACGTCCCAGACCAGAGGGCTACGGAATTGCGGCCAGGTCCCCATCGTGTCCGGGTAAGGCAATAGCCAGTAAAACAGCCAGGGGCGGCCCATGTGCAAGAGTGGGAACATGCCGGCGCAGGCCACCGCAAACAACGTCATCGCTTCTGCGAAGCGATTGATGGACTGCCGCCACGTCTGACGCATCAAGAGCAGGAATGCGGAGATCAGCGTCCCGGCGTGCCCGATCCCGATCCACCACACAAAATTGACGATGGCAAATCCCCATGCGATGGGGATGTTGATTCCCCAGATCCCGACGCCCCTGTAGAGGAGGTAGGCGACTGCCATGTTGAAGATCATGAAGAGGGCGAACGCGATGGCAAGCCCCACCCACCAGCCCTTCTTCGTACCTTGCACCAGCACGATAGAGCTGATCTTGTCCGTGACCGACGCGTAGGAATGACCGGCCGCCAGGACCGGACTCCCGGGTTCGACCACTACGCCGTTTTCGGGTCTTTCGGGACTCAACGCTTACTCCTTGATCTCCGGATTGGGATTACGAAGCCTCGCCAAGTAAGTGGTCCGCGGCCGCGTGTTCAAATCCGTCAACAGTCCGTAATTGGTCGATTGCGCTTTCAACTTGGAAACGCGACTGTTGGGATCGTTGACGTTGCCGAAAACAATAGCCTGGGTCGGGCAGGTTTGCTGGCAGGCGGTGAGAATCTCCCCGTCGCGCACCTCACGATCCTGTTCTTCCGCTTCGATCTTTCTCGCATTGATGCGCTGGACACAATAAGTGCACTTCTCCATGACTCCCCGGCTTCGCACGCTCACATTCGGGTTTCGCATCGCCTTCAGGCTGGGAGTTGTCCAATCCTGGAAAAGGAGGAAGTTGAAGCGCCTCACCTTGTAGGGACAGTTGTTCGAGCAATACCGCGTGCCCACGCAGCGGTTGTACACCATGTCGTTGAGCCCTTCCGGGCTATGGACCGTCGCCCCCACCGGGCAAACGTCTTCGCAGGGAGCGTTCTCGCATTGCATGCAGAGCACAACCTCGTTGTAGGTTTCGGGATTCTCGAGCGCCCCGCGGAAATAAGTGTCAACGCGAATCCAGTGCATTTCCCTACCACGCGCCACCTGTTCCTTACCGACCACGGCAATGTTATTCTCAGATTGGCACGCCACAACGCAGGCATTACACCCAATGCAACTGTTTAAGTCGATCGCCATCCCCCAGGCGTACCCCTCGTATTTGTACCCGGGATAGAGGGATTGAGCGCGAGTGGTCTGATCTTCCGGGTCCTTGGCAAAATCCGGGTTCTTCCGAAACTCTTCCAGGCTGGCGACCCTGACGAGATCACGCCGAGCCGCCGCCACGCTTTCCTCTTCCTCTTGCTTCTGATGCTCGCCGGTAATGATGTGATGGCGTTGCGTGGTCACCAGGGGGTACGTGTCGCCGGTCTTGGCGATCTCGGGTCCCGAGCCAAACCAGGGCGCATTCGAGGAGCGAATCGCGTAGGCATTGAAACCGATTCCGCTGCCAACTTTGCCCGCGCGCCTTCGCCCATATCCCAAATGCAGCGTGACCGAATCGTCCGCGTGACCGGGCACGATCCAGATGGGAGCCTGAATCTCGCGGCTCCGCAGGCGAAGTCTCACCACATCCCCGTTCCTCACGCCCAGTCCCGATGCGGTCGAGAGGCTCAGCATGGCCGCGTTATCCCAGGTGAGCTTGGTCAGCGGTTTTGGCAACTCCTGAAGCCAGCCGTTATTTGCGAACTGCCCATCCCAAATTGTAGGATCCGGCCTAAAGACGAACTCAAGCCCCGCGCCCTTGCCGCGGCCGACCGAGATACTCTGAGCGAGCCTGTCTTCGAACTCGGGGGTAAGTTTCGCCGGTATGGATGAAGCGACGCTCTCCGCAACCACTCCCTCATTGAGCCATGATTCCCAGGCAGCTTCAAAATTCGGGCCGGGCTTCTGGCCGTTCCAATAATCCTGCACGATGCTGTGAGAGGTCCGGCCGGCCTGGCCCAGGAGCACCGCCAGCATTTCATGGGCGGTCTTGCCTTCGTAAAGCGGCGCAATCAGCGGTTGAATGATGCTTACGGTACCGTCGAAGGCGCGAACGTCGCCCCACGACTCGAGATAATGCGCCTGTGGAATATGCCAGTGGCAGAGTTCCGCCGTCTCGTCCTCGTAAAGTCCAAGATAGATCCGCCGCCCGACCTTCAAAAGCTTGTTGCCAAAATTCAAATCGGGGGGCGCGGCGAAAACCGGGTTTCCTCCCAGCATTAACAGGAGGTCTACTTGGCCGGAATCGATGTCCGAAACCAGCTCGCGCAAAGATTCGAGTTGATTGACCGGGTTGGCCTCGATGGGGGCGGTGTGGTAGACAGTTCTGCCCGCGTTCCCCAGTGCAACATTCATGGCGTGCGCCAAGGCGTGCACCACCGCCGGCTGCTGGTCGCCTGCCACTACCAAACTTGTCCCGGGGTGTTGCTGAAGATCGCGCACGAGCGCGGCGATCGAAGGGGCGGGAATGTCGGGAAAAGCCGGCGCTCCTCCCGCCGGCACTTTGACTCCCAAGCCTTCCGCAACCGCGCGCGCGAAAACTTCTACGTCAGAGGCGCGCAAGGGCCAGCGATGGTCCGCCATGGCGCCTGTAGCCGAGGGTATGCACTCGACGCAATACAGCCGGTTCATCGTCGATTGGGCATCAGCAACTCGCCGCTTGTCGGCAAAGTCGTGCGCGTAACGCAGGTTGCCGGGCCCCGAGCAGAGAAAATCGGAATCAAGCGAAAGAATGACTTCCGCCTGGTCGAAGCGATACACCGTGTTGACATACTCACCAAAAGCCATCCGCGATCCTTCGCGCGCGCCGTCGCGTCCGCAGGGCTCATATTGATGCCATTTGGCGGATGGGAATTGAGCCAGCAGTGAACGAATCTGGTCCGCCAGAGTTGGCGAAGCGACGGTCTCCGTCAACAGTCGAAACCCCGCGCCCTTGTTCCCGGCAAGCTCCAGCCGCAGTTCGTCCATGGCCGAGAGAAATGCGCTCCAACTCCCGATGCGGCCATTGCGGACTGCCACCTGGGAGCGATCAGGGTCATACAGGCCGAGCACCGAGGCCTGCGCGAAAATGTCGGCGGCGCCGAGACTGGCCGGGTGAGAGGGGTTACCTTCGACCTTGGTTGGGCGGCCCATGTGGCTTTCCACCAGCAGCCCTGCGCCCACCCCGCCGAAAGGCATCGCCGTAGCGTAGAAAAGCGGTTTACCCGGAATGAACTGCTCTGGCGAAGTTTGAGCGTAAGGGACAATCTTCTCGGTGGGAAGCTTTGTGCAGGCGCTCAGGCCCGCCAAGGCAGCGGAGGCGGCCATCAGCTTGAGAATGTCGCGGCGCCCGATGGCCTCAGGTTCCCGCTGTAGAGGCAGCCCTTGTGCTTGAGCCAGGGCCGACATCCCAGTGCCCTCAATTTGCACCAAATCGCCCAAGCCGCGCCAGAACCGCTTCTTGGCGTCATCTTCGGAGATTTGACCTTTACCTTTAGTCATTTGATCCGCTCGTCCCGCTTTTCAACGATGGCACGTGTAGCAATCCGTCAGTTGCGTGGCGTCCTTAATCTTGTATTCCTTCACTAATCGCCGCCCCAGGGCGAGCTGGTCTTGAGGCGGTTGATAGTCGGCCCTAAACACATCCTCGCGCCGCCGGACGAAGCGCTCCGGATGTTTGTGACAATCAATGCACCACCGCATGTACAGGGTGTTGGCGCGCCAGGTCAGTGGCATTTCGCCAATGGGGCCATGGCATGTGGTGCATCCAACGCCCTTGTGGATGTGAATGCTGTGGTCAAAATAGGCAAAGTCGGGCACTGCGTTAACCCGCGTCCACTCCAGGGACTTGTCGGTTTGGTAACTCAGACGCACGGGTTCCAACATGGGGCTGGTAGTCCACAGCCTGGAATGACAGCTCATGCAGATATGAGTCGAGGGAATGCCCGCGAAAGACGATTTTTCCACTGAGGTGTGGCAGTAACGGCAATCGATCCCGTCGTCAGTCACGTGATGCTTGTGGCTGAAGGGCACCGGTTGTTCCCGGGGAACGTTGACGTCGGTGAAGTAGGGAGATTCGGTGACGGCCCACGCAAGGTAGCCGAGAGCGGCCGCGATAAACACCGCTCCGTAGATGCTCACGCGTGAAATTGTATTGGTGCTGCGATGAAAAATCTGAGCCATTGAAAAAGCACCAACGAACGCTCTTCGAAGCGAGTTAAGCTCTCAGCTTGCCCTGCTCCTAGCTCTCACTCGCTCCCCTATCAAACTCACCCTTTGAACAGTTCTTGACTGCCAGACTCGAAGCCGCTGCCCTTGCGGACAGCGTTGTGGGGCGCCCTGCCGCACTTTGGGGCAGACACGCCCGAACGTGCTGCGCCATGCCTGCTAATGACTTACAATAAGATTTAGAGTCTTACGCCCTGCCACCAACAATCCGGAAACCCGGAGTGCTAATCTACCTGTAACCCAAACAATACTGAGACGAGACGTTGCACCGTCTTTTCGTTAGATGCTGCTCAGAAGTGTTCTGAACTATAAATTCTATTGCTTCCTGGCCCCTGCTGTCAAAGAAATCAAGTCGCGCGCTTCTAAAACGTCGCACTGTGACATTTCGTCTTACCGGCCCGGAGCCAACACCAAGGCCGGCAGCCAGAGGGATAGGTGATTGAGGCTCGGGTAGTGAGTACGGTCCACCTGCAGCGGGGTGATGGAAATCTCGTGGTCGAGGATCGCCGCATAATCGGAGTCCGGTTCAACCTGATCCAGTTGCGTCGTCTCATCCAACCAATAATAGGGCCGGCCGCGCGGGTCTTTCTTTTCCACCACTAGATTCTGAGAAATCTTCTGACTTTGGCGAGTGAGACGCACGCCCCGCACTTCACCCCTCGGGACGTTCACGTTCAGCATGACGCCCTCGGGCAACCCTTCCTCTAGAACTTTGGCCGCCAGTTGAGCGGCGAAGGTCGCAGCGCTGGAAAAATCCAGAGACTTGCGCGTTGCCAAGGACATTGCGAATGACGGGACGCCGTGCAGAGCACCCTCCACGGCTGCCGCTACGGTGCCCGAGTAGACCACCGCTTCTCCCAGGTTGCCTCCGGGGTTAATACCGGAAACCACCAGATCGGGCTTGCGGGGTAAGAGGTTGTAGAGTGCGATGATCACCGTATCCGCGGGCGTACCCGAAACCGCGTAATGTCTTTCGTCAAGCCGCCGAACCCGCAACGGTGTGTGCGTGCTGATAGCCTGGCTCGAGGCGCTCATCTCCTTGTCGGGAGCTACCACCGTGACTTCGCCCACGGTTGCCAGGCTTTCCTCCAAACACTTCAATCCCGGGGCATGAATTCCGTCGTCGTTGGTCACAAGGATTTGCGTCATCGTCCGCTATTGCTTTCCCACCCGCCTCAGTCATTCTGAGCTGGCTTGTCGGGGCGAAAAACCTGGGCAGTTCTTCTTTATCAAGTAATAATTGTAGCACGGACAATCGAGTGTCGTGTTTCGCGGGGATTACGGAGTAGTAGCACATCGCGGCAATTCCCCAACCAAATGCAGATTCCTCGCTTCGCTCAGAATGACATGTCATCCTGAGCGAAGCGAAGGATCTGCTTTTCTTCGCGCGCCGCGAGGAAGCTCACCCGGTTCAGGTGTATGATAACTGCCATCATGGACCGTCGTAAGTTCATCAATTCTCTAATCAGCGCGAGCGCTTCAATCCCAATTTGGCGTGGCGCAGCGCCGCCGGCTTGCGCCTCTTCGGCGAGTGGAAGACTCGCTATCCCAATCGCCCGCCAGGCTGCTTGGCAAGACCTCGAAATTGGCATGTTCGTACACTTCGCACCCAACACTTGGCAGGACAAAGAGTATGACGATCTCTCTACTCCCCTTTCCGCCATCAACCCCGCGCAATTAAATACGGACCAATGGGCGGAGTGCGCTCGAAGCCTGGGCGCGAAGTACATCGTAGCCGTCGCCAAGCACGCCGGCGGGTTTTGCATGTGGCAAACCGAGACCACGGACTACGGCATCCGCAACACGCCCTGGCGCGGGGGCAAGGGCGATGTCATGGCCGATCTTTCCAGTTCCTGCCGCAAGTTTGGCCTGAGGCTGGGCGTCTACCTTTCTCCTCAGGACGGCAAGTTCGGCGCGGGCACAGGGGGCCGGTGCAAGACTCCCGAACTACAGGCGACGTACAACACGATGTATCGCCGCCAATTGACCGAATTGCTGTCCCGCTACGGGGAGATGGTGGAGATCTGGTTTGACGGTTCGCTGGTGACGCCGGTGGGCGACATTCTAAGAGAATGGGCGCCGCACGCCATGATCTTTCAGGGCCCCTTCGCTACCATCCGTTGGGTTGGGAATGAGG